>Ga0209415_10000006_pt1 | contig 257746 bp, 242 predicted proteins | sample PeaSoiSIISIP2007_FD_187696 | JGI IMG/M metagenome (GOLD analysis project Ga0209415, IMG submission 187696) | Peat soil microbial communities from Weissenstadt, Germany - SII-SIP-2007 (SPAdes) (version 2) | ecosystem: Environmental > Terrestrial > Soil > Wetlands > Peat | place: Germany... | reverse complement strand
GGAGCGGGAGACGGGGGTCGAACCCGCGACATCGACCTTGGCAAGGTCGCGCTCTACCACTGAGCTACTCCCGCTCGGCTGCGTCGATTATAACATTTGCCTCTGCACCTCTTAATTCACTACGGAGACATAGAGACACAGAGAAAATCAAGTGATTCAGGATTTCTCTCCGTGACTCCGTGTCTCCGTGGTAAAAGTCAGTAAGTCCCCGCCTGCTTTTGCATCGCTTCATTGGCTTTGGCCGTGATCTGGTTGCGCACGTTCCACAGGTCTTTGTAGAAAAGATGCTCCATGCGCTGGTGGAGAACTTCGACCGGGGTTCCCATGGTGCCGACCACGCCGCCGCCGATGATTCTCTGCGCCAGCTTCAAGTGATGAAAGCGGAACAGGTGCACGCGCTCGTCGAAATCCAGCAGGCATTCGGCAACATCGTGCAGGCCGAAGAACTCGGCGTGGCGGCGGTAAATGTCGTCCACGCTGAGGCCCGCCTTATGAAGCTGTGCGTGGAAGGCGTCGCCCAGGCGTGGGCCGATATGCAGCAGCGACAGGAAACCGGGTGAGTCCAGCCCGCTGCCGTGTCCAAGGCCGGCGCGGATGATGTGGTAATCGTAAGGCGTAATGGTCTCGAGCACATGCAGCAGCGCGATCGGATGATCGAGCATGTGGTTGGCGCGGCGAATCAGGCGGCCGGCGTTGGCGAAATCACCTTCTTCGATGAGCGTCCGTGCGCGTCCCAGTTCCCATGCCACGCCCTTCAGCAATAGCTCCGAAGCCTGGTGGATCACCTGAAAAGTAAGCTCGTCCGGGTGACGCATTTCTCCGGCAGGTTTTTGCAGCGACAACAATTCGTCGGTATGCAGGTAACGTTCGTAGTCCGAGTTACCTTTGCCTGGCAGAATCGGCTTTTTCAGATCATCCATAGGAAAATTTCAGATTGTTGATTTCAGATTTGTGATTGAAGAATCCAAAGATCGAGTCTGACGCCGCGCCGAAAAAATCTGCAATCTAAAATCTCAAATCAAGATTCCTTGTGCCCGGTCCATTGCGGGTCTTTCTCTGGGGCCACGATCTCGCCATCGCGCATGTGAATGATGCGATCGCCATATTCCGCCGCCTCCGGATTGTGGGTGATCATCAGCACCGTCTGCCCTAGATCGCGGTTCGTGTGCCTCAGCATGTTCAGTACGATTTCAGAATTTGCCGAGTCGAGATTGCCGGTAGGTTCGTCGGCCAGCACAATGGCCGGCTTGTTGATCAGCGCCCGCGCCAGCGCCACTCGTTGCTGCTCGCCTCCGGAAAGCTCGTTCGGCCGGTGCGGCAGGCGCTTCTCCAGGCCAAGCAAGCCTACGATTTTATCGAAGTAGGCAGGGTCGCGGTTGCCGTTGGCGCCGGCGATGTCCAGCGCGATGGTGATGTTGGAGCGCGCATCCAGCGTCGGCAGCAGGTTGAATTTCTGAAAGACGAAGCCGATCTTGCGCTTGCGCAACCGGGTGCGCTGGGCATCAGAAAGCTGCGCGAAATCGTCACCATCGACGATGATGTGGCCGGAATCTGCCCGCGCCAGTCCACCCAAAAGATAAAACAACGTAGACTTGCCGCTGCCCGAGGGGCCGACCACGCTCACGAACTCGCCCTTCTGAATGATGAAGGAAATGCCGCGCAGCGCAGGCACCTCAATTTTGCCCACGTGGTAGGTCTTGCGCAGATCCGTGGCTTCAATAAAAGCGGCCATCCATTTCGATTATTACATGAAGGCAGAGGCCCCGGCTCCCGGATCCGCAGCGACGATCAGGCCGCAGTGGGTTGCGATGGCGATTGCGGCGCCGAGGGTTGAGTGCGCTTGGGACCTCGTTTCCGCACCAGCAGCAGGCGGATACGCTCCAGCAGTTCCGCCGGAGCGTGCATCCCTTTGGGTAGAAAAACGTCGGCGCGAGTGTCCTGGTCGTAGATTTTCACCCTGCCGGAGAGCAGGATGGCCGGGGTTTGCGGCGAGATCGCCTTGATCTCCTCGACCAGTTTGTTTCCGTCGACACCCGGCATGACTAAGTCGGTCAGCACAAGGTCTACGCCACCCTTGCGGAAAGTCGTCAGCGCATCTTGTCCGTTGTTGCAGGCGAGCACGCGATATCCCCGCGTCTCCAGCATGACTTTGCGAATGGAAAGTGACTGCTCGTTATCGTCGACGCACAGAATGGTTCTCTTGGGCTTCATTCGTTCTTCCGAAGTGGCGTCCTGGGTGGCTGTGCCGTGGGCGCGCAATCTTTCTCTTCCAACAATTCAGAGTGAGTGAATGCTACTGGTGAAGCCAGGCGATGTAAAGTGTCGCGGATGCTAATGGCACATAGGTCTAGTAAGAAAAATCTGTGAGTGTGTATGTCCGCATTTTCCGGCGCGTTCGCCGATCTTCGACTCAGAAAAAAATTTCGCCGCGGACGGTCTCCACCACATTTCCACCGACACGCACATTAACCACTCCATCATCCCTGCGGGTGGCGCGGACAAAAATGCGACTCGGCCGCAGCATCTCGACTCCCTGCTCGATCAGCACTCGTTCGTCGGAGCGGGCCACTCCGTTCGCTACCATCCAGGCCGCAGCACAGCCGGCAGCGCTTCCGGTAGCGGGGTCTTCGCCGTTGTAGAAGATCATGCGAGCATGCAGGCGCGCTGCAGGGTCGACCGTCTCCCGGGTCACGAAATAAAAGAACTTTCCGCCGGAATGTTCCAGATATTCGGCCGAGGTGCGCAGATTTACGTTCAGATCGCGCATATTCTTCAGTCCGCGCAAAGGAACCATGGTGAAAGGCACGCCGGTCGAGACGGTCTGGATGGGCAGAGAAGGATCAATGTCTCCATGATCGAGGCCGCAAGCTTGAGCGACCTCCTCGCGATCATGCCGCACGCCGAACTGCGGCTCCATCTGGGTCATCTCGCCGAAAACGGGTTGCCCCGGCACTTCTTCGAACGTCACCGGTACCTTGCCCACGTTTAGGTCGAGGGCGATCTCTCGCGCATTCGCGGTCCGCAGGGCAAAGGCGGTGCCTAACGTGGGATGACCCGCGAACGGCAGCTCTTCCTGCACGGTAAAGATTCTGACCCGTATGCCGCGCTCGCGTTCGATGGCTGCATCGCGGGGAAGGACGTACGTCGTCTCCGAAAGATTCATCTCGCGGGCGATGGCTTGCATCTCCTCGTCGCTGAGTCCGCGAGCATCGGGAAAAACCGCCAGCGAATTGCCCTCGAAGGCTTTGGAGGAAAATACATCCAGCTGGACGAAGTGGAAGCGTCGAAGTTTGGTGTTCATTAGCGTTCATTGTAGCGAAAGTTCCTGCGGAGTATGTCGCTCAGTTGGCCTTGTTATCCCGAGTCGCCTTCTGTTGGCGAGCGAGGGATATGGGCGCGCCCTTGCGATGCAAAGCCTGCCCTGAGCAAGCGAGCGAAGCGAGCGCGTCGAATGGGCGTTCTTTGCGAAGCACCAAATCGCACGCCTTGGCGCGCCTCCCTATTCGCAAATTGAGCCACTACCGCGCCAGTAACCTGTTTGACGGACGCTTGTACGCCGCCGTATCCTTGATTTTATGAGCACCGCAAGAGTTCTTAACACCGCACCCGAAACCACGCCCCAGCCGCTGCGCATCAACGACACGGCCCCCGATTTCACTGCCGACACCACACAAGGCCCGATCCACTTTCACCAGTGGATTGGCGACGGCTGGGCGATTCTGTTTTCCCATCCCAAGGACTTCACTCCCGTCTGCACCACCGAACTCGGCTACATGGCCGGGCTGCAGCCGGAATTCGCCAAGCGCAACTGCAAGATCATCGGCCTCAGCGTCGATCCCGTCAGCAACCACAGCAAGTGGGCGGCGGACATCGAGGAGACGCAGGGCCACAAAGTCAATTACCCGATGATCGGCGACCCGGAACTCAAGATCGCCCAGCTGTATAACATGCTGCCGGCCGGGAGCGGAACCACGTCGGAAGGCCGCACCGCCGCCGATAACGCCACCGTGCGTACCGTGTTCGTCATCGGCCCGGATAAGAAGATCAAGCTGATGTTGACCTATCCGATGGCGGTCGGCCGCAACTTCGATGAAGTCATGCGGGCCCTCGACGCGCTACAGCTCACCGCGAAACATACTGTGGCTACGCCGGTGAACTGGAGGCCGGGCAACGACGTCATCATTCCGCCGACGGTCTCGAACGAAGATGCGCAGAAGAAATATCCGGGCGGATTCAAGACGCTGAAGCCGTATTTGCGGACGGTTGCGCAACCGAAGTAAAAACTTTTAGCACAGAGGACACAGAGAAACACGGGGTTCTAGACAATGGTTTTCCTCTGTGAAACCCTGTGCACTCTGTGTTTAGTGCTTTTATAAGCGAATCCATCCCGACCGAATCAGCGCCAGTGATCCCACCGCGACAATAAACCACAACAACACTCCCTGCAGGAAAGGACGAATCCCGACCTGTCGCAGCGTTTCTCGCGAGAGGCCCGCGCCGATCAAATACAAAGTCACGATCAGTCCCAGTCTGCCAGCATGGAAAGCCGCGGAGCACGCCGAGTGCAGCGCCGGAACGGCCGTATTCACCAACGCCGCCAGACAAAAGAAGAGAATGAACCACGGCCATTGCACTGGCTTCCCGTTTTTTTTCAGCACCGCGGTTCCGGCAGAGATGGGAAGAATCCACAGCGCGCGGGCGAGTTTAACGGTGGTTCCGACGGCCAATGCGATGGTCCCATATCTCGCGGTCGCGCCCACCACCGAACTGGTGTCGTGGATCGCCAACGCTGCCCACAGGCCAAACTGGGTCTGGCTCAGATGCAACGCCCAGCCAATGAATGGAAACAGCATCAGCGCCACTGAATTCAGCACGAACACCGTCCCGAGCGAGACGGCCATTTCATCGTCGGTGGCCTTGGTGATCGGTCCCACCGCCGCGATCGCGCTGCCGCCGCAGATCGCCGTGCCCACCGTGATGAGCAGCGCCGGCGTGCGCTCGACCTTGAAGATTCTTCCGATCGTGAGCCCAAGAATGACCGCGGTCGATATCGTCAGGGCGGTATACGCAAATCCTGAGCGGCTGACTCGCCAAACTTCCGCCAGGTTCATCCCGAAACCCAGGCCCACCACCGACGCCTGCAGCAGCCACTGCGAAAGCCGCTTTACCTGAGCGCGCCATGGATTGATAAAGATGAGTCCGTAGACGATACCCAGCGCCAGCGCGACTGGTGGTGAAATGAAGCCGGATGCGGCGGCAATCAATCCGATGATGAACGCTGCCTGGCTGGCAAATCTAGACATTTAAGCATTGTGCCATCGGGCGCCTGACTCACGCTAGAGACCTTAGTTTGTGTAGGCGCGGGCGTCCGCGCCCGTCCATGAAGTAAGCTTCTGTTTGTTGTGGGACTATCAGCACGCTCAGATCGCAGAGATTTACGACCTCGCTAACCCGCGGGCGCAGGATACCGACTTCTACCTCTCCCTCGCCGGACCGCGCCCATGCAGTGTCCTCGACCTGGGTTGCGGTACGGGCACGCTCTGCTGTGCCCTCGCCGAACGTGGTCACCAGGTGACGGGTGTGGATCCGGCAGCGGCGATGCTGGCTGTGGCCAGAAGCAAACCACGCGCGGAACAGGTTGAATGGGTCGAGTCCTCTGCGCAAACCTACACGGCGCAGCGGCGCTTCGACCTGATCGTCATGACCGGACATGCTTTTCAAATCCTGCTTACCGACGGCGATGCGCTGGCGGTATTAGAGACCGTGCGCGGCCATCTCAAGGAGAGCGGCAGGGTTGCATTTGAGACTCGCAATCCTTGTGTGGACTGGGTTGGCGAATGGGCGGCGCGGGTCCGCAGGTTGCCCGGCGCACAACTTCGCGAGACGTTGGAGATCACTGGCCAGGACGGTGAATTCATCTCGTTCCGGACTTCCTACCGCTTTCCACACGGGACGCTGACCACGAGCAGCACGCTGCGGTTTCCATCGCGAGAACATGTCGAGGCGCTCATCGCCCGTTCGGGACTGGTGGTCCGTGACGTGTTCGGACATTGGGATGCCGGCCCGTTCGAGGCCGCACGCTCGCGAGAAATCATCTTTATCGCGCAGATCGCCGGGTGACCGGGTCGGGCAGTCTGCCTATCGCGCGGGCGGAGGCGGGATCGTGCGTACCTTGCGTTCCCCCGGCGCCACGTCCTGGCTTCCTTTAGAATCACACACGGAAGCGCATGGGGTCCGGTGACTCTCCCGGTCTTCAAAACCGGCGGATGGCATCTTTCGGTGTCATTGGTGGGTTCGACTCCCACTCGCTTCCGCCAATTGTTCGGGAACCCGCACGGGCGAGGACGCCCGCGCCTACACTAGAACGGAATCTGTTGCCGGCTTCTCTCCCACATCGCTCCAGCCAACTGAGGAAAACGCAGCGCACAAAGGCTCGTAATCGAGGTTCTCGCGCTGTGTTATGAATGTTTACTTTCGGTAGCATTGCCGCCTGCCGCAGTTGGTTTTTCTGGTTCTTTCATGCCTTCTTTGAATGCGCGAATGCCGTCGCCCAGACCCTTGCCAAGCTCGGGAAGTTTCTTCGGCCCAAAAATCAGCAATGCAATGAAACCGATGACCAACAGGTGCATCGGCTGAAAAAGACCTTCACCCATACAATCCTCCAATACAGGCGACGGGGTAGTTTTCTCGCAATGGCCCACATCCGCCTGCTCCTTGTTACGTTAAGCATCCTGGCGCAGGAGGGATATGGTGCTTGTCACCGGAGGATGTGATGAGGGTCACGCAAGGGCCAGCCACCGTTCCGCACGCGAAGAACCAGCGGCGGACTGTCATGCGCGGGGCTGCGGCTCGGCGACGGCCAGTTGTGTGCCGGACGGACGGGAGCCCACCACACTGCGCCGGAGCAATGGTCGCAAGAGACTTTCTTCTCCTTGACCAAAAGTTAGCCGCACATTAAAACTTACCGTCAAGCCCACGGATCACTTTCCTCAGGACACCAACGGAAGCTCTGCCGGGCCTTTTCCCAGTCGCCGCAAGTCAAGTTCCTCGGAGGGCACAATGTCTACCCGTACAGGTTCCGCTTTATTGGTTCTTACGGTCGCCGCTTTCGTACTGCTCGTTTCATTCGCTTCGGCGGGCACTGCGCCGTTAACCACCATCAACTTCACTCCTGCCATACCTCCGGCTGTGCGGTTCCTTACCCCGACGATCATCCCCATCAGCACTGGGCAGGTTCCTCTGTCGATTGCGACGGCGGATCTCAATGGCGATGGAAACGTCGACATTGCTTTGCGCACTGAGCAAGGAGTTCAGATTCTTCTGGGCAACGGCAAGGGCGGATTCACTCTTGGCGCGTTTTATGCCCTGAAACAGAGCGTGCAGGGATACGACGCCATCACCCTCGCAGATATGAATAATGACGGGATCCCGGACATCGTGACCACTTCGCTCGGCGGTCCATCGGTCGTCTATATATTCCTGGGCAATGGCGACGGCACTTTCAAGACGCCCACCAGTTACACCGCCATCGAGCCTTACGCGGTTGCGGTCGGCGACTTCAACGGAGACGGCAACCTCGACGTGGCCGTGGCGCAAGCGGGCAACGATTCAATCGGCGTTTTTCTTGGCAACGGCAATGGCACCCTGCAGCCGGAATTCAACTACGCTGTTTCGGGCGGCTTCCACGCCGAAACCATCGCCATCGGCGACCTCAATGGCGATGGCAAACTCGATATCGTTTCCGCCAGTCAATTTATCAATATCTTTTTTGGCAACGGTGACGGTACCTTCCAAACTCCGGTGGTCCTCAGCGCGGGCGCAAGCCAGGTTGCCGTCGCTGATGTGAACAATGATGGCCAACCAGACATCGTATTCAGCATCGGTGCTGCCGTTGGCGTTTACCTGAACAAGGGCGGCGGCACGTTCACCAATTACATCGTTTCACAATCCACCGGACTCAGCGGCGGTTTCGCTCTCGCCGACTTCAATCACGACGGCAATATCGACGTGATTCTCGGCTCGAACGGCATCATGTTCGGGGAGGGCAATGGCAAGTTCCGCGCGACCTCAACCCTCTACTTCGGAAACACCACTACTCGCGTGCTGGCCGACGTAAATGGTGATGGCATTCTTGACGTACTCCAGCCCTACTCGAATACCGGCTCTGGAATCACTCTCACTTTCGGAGCAGGCGGTGGCGCCCTGGAATCGCCACGCATTTTTCCAACCGCGATTGACGCCTTCCCCCAGATTGTGGGCGCTGACTTCAACGGCGACGGCAAGCTTGACGTTGCCAGCGCCGAGTATGACGTCCTGCAGATTTTCCCGGGCAACGGCAACGGCACCTTCCAGAGCCCGATCTCTGCGCCCGACTTGCCGACTCCGTATCCGCTCGGAATCTTGGCCGGAGACTTCAACAACGACGGCAAACTGGATCTGGTTGTGCTCGGGGAGGGCTATCCTGAGCCAACCAACTTTTTCCTCTACCTCGGTAATGGCGATGGCACCTTCCAATCGCCGATTACGATCACTGCTCCGGGCTACAATAACGTCGCTTTCGCGGTGGCTGACTTCAACCAGGACGGCAACCTGGACGTGGCCGTTCTCACCCAATGCATCAACAGTGTGAACTGCCAGAACGGATTAGTGACTGTGATGCTGGGCGACGGCAAAGGAAACTTTACCGCGGCAGCCAGTTCCGACGTCAACCTTTCGCCCGTTGGCCTGGCGGCAGCCGATTTCAACAACGACCACATTCCTGACCTCGCAGTCACGAGTTCTGACCCCAAGGCTGCGAGCAATTTGAATGTTCTGCTTGGCAAGGGTGACGGAACCTTCGGGCCGCAAAGTCCAGTGCACGACGGCCAGAACAGCGAAGCCCAGATTGCTGGATTACAAGTCTCAGACTTCAATAATGATGGTAATCCGGACATCGCCATCGGTATTGCTGGCACGATCACGGTTGTCCTGGGCAAGGGCAATGGAGCCTTCGGTCCTCCGGTTGCAACTACGGGATCAACCGTCGGCGTCCCCTTTTGCGTGGCTGATTTTAACGGAGACGGCATTCCTGACATTTGCAACAATGTTGGCGACATCCTGCTCGGCAACGGCAACGGCAGCTTCCAGCAGCCGGTAACCGTCATCGGAACCGAGGCAGGGGTCGAATTGCCAGGCTTGCTTGGCAACGACAAATTGCCCGATCTGATCGTCGGAAATAACCGCGGCATCGGCGTATACACCAATCTTGGCAAGTAGGACTCTGCAAGCACGGTGACGCCCAGGTTCGCGCCGCCAAACGGCGCGGACCTGGGCACCGGCTTCCCCAAGTTGCAACCACCTGAAAAATCTCCCAGATAGCCCTCCTCCCAGGACACTGCACGATCGTAACGTCGCAGCCTCAGGGCCGCAGCGATAGCATTTCCCCAACGCAGTTGTCGTCGACGAAAGGCCATGCCATGCGCAAAACGCTGCAAAAAACGCTGCTCCTACTAGGGTCGAGTTTTCTTCTGGTGAGTGCTGCTTACGGTCAGTCTTTGGGAGACGTGGCGCGCCAGGAGCGGGAGAAGCAAAAAACGCAGGCGGAACAGACTACGCCCAAAGTCTTCACTAACGAAGACCTGCCGACGGACGGCGGGATTTCCGTGACCGGCAACAGCCCGGTCGAGACTCCGGGCAGTCGTCCTCTGGGTTCGCGATCTGCAGAGGGGTGGAAAGCTCAGATCGCACGGCAAAAGGAGGTCGTCGAAGACCTGCAAAGCCGGATGGAACGGCTCAACACCTCCATTCGTTTTGCCCCGGGGAATTGCGTACGGGGTTGTGTGCAATACAACGAGCGCCAGATACAAAAACAGGACACTGTCCAGACCATGCAGCTCCAACTCGACGAGCAGAAAAGAAAGCTTGAACAGATGCAAGACGCAGCCCGCAAGGAGGGCTTCGGCAACTCCGTCTACGAACCTTAACAAGACCTTTACGGCTGTACCTGCCTAGCAAACATCCCTCGGTCACAGACTTTGTTATTTTGAAATTACCCAGCGCACAGCCTGCAGCCGGGAGGTCTTGTCATGCGTGTAAACGCACTTGCCATCCTGTTGAGTGTGCTCGTGGGTACTGGCGTGGCCCAGCAGCCCGCGGAGAGCCACATGGGTTTGCCGCAGGACTGGAGCACCCGGCACGTCCTCTTCACCAACGGCGCCTCGCCGGAAATTGTCGCCGCGGCGGAGCGCGATCCGCGTTACTTTATCAACTGGATGCTGCGCAGTGCGGGTTCACTCGCACCTCCCACTCCGACTTCACATCCGCCTCAACTGGGGTTACAGACAGACTGGGCAATGTCGCTCGGCCCGACCGGTGGGATGCCGGTCGGAGAAACTCCAGCCAAGTACTCCTTCAATGTAAATGGCACGCCGAGCTGCGCTAACGACTTCGTGGTATTCACCGTCGCCGCCGCGCCCTCCGCCACGCAGGCCAATATCGTGGCCTTCAATAATCTTTACACCGGCACAACCTCTTCTTTTTGTCCGTTCGGACCGCAAACTCCGCCCACCACCGATTACACCCAGCCGACTTTCATGTGGTCCTACGCGGTGGGCAACAACCAGGCGTATCTTTCTCCGGTCTTGTCGCTGGACGGAACCAAGGTGGCCTTCGTCGAAGGCACCAATCCCGCAGCGTTTTACGTGCTGACCTGGGTGAGCGGGCAGGGAACAGATGCGACCCACCCGGTTGTGCCCGGCGCCGGCGGTTCCTCCGTGGCGACGGTCAACTTTACCAGTACGGCCGTTGCGGGATGTCCAGCGAACGCAAGCGCAGACAGCAACTCATCCGCCTACGTTGACTACATCAACGATACCGCATATGTGGGCGCGGACAACGGTGTCCTCTATCGCATCACCGGAGTGTTCCATGGGGTGCCGGCGCTGCAATACTGCATCACCGTAAATGCCGGCAAGCTGCTGACCTCACCGGTTTACGATTCGATCCATAACGAAGTCTTCGTATCAGATGGCTATTCGGTTTATGGTTATACGCCCGGAGCGGCGGGCTTCACCCTGGTCAAATCGATTGCCGTCGCCAGCGCCGCCGGGACTGATCCGATCGTGCTCTCGCCCATCGTCGATCCGACGAATGGGTTTGTCTACGTTTTCTCCCGCGACGACGCAACCAACAAAGACTCGATTGTGTCGCAGATCAACGAGGTTTTGACATCGCAGTCGGTTGCCATTATCGGCCTGAAGAACGGCCAATACATTCTGGACGGCGACTTCGATAACGCTTATTACACGACCGGTCCGAAGGCGGGGGCGGGGACTTTGTACGCCTGCGGCACCGACGCCAACAACGGCAACAAGCCCAGTCTCTATGCGCTGTCGTTTGCGGCTCCGAACGGAGTGATGAACGCCGCGCCCGCCATGTCTGACGACCGCCACATTAACCCCGCCGCTAACCCCAATGGCACCTGTTCTTCACTGCTCGATTTCTTCGATGGGACCACAGACCGGCTCTTCGTGGGCGTCGGGGCAGACGCCGCTACCACCGGCGGGAATCAGGTCACGGAATGGAATGTCAACACGCGCATTCCCTCGAACGCGACGCTGCCCAACAACACGGCTATCGGATATTGGGGCGGGACGAGTGCGTTCTCCGTCGATAACGTGAGCACGGAGCCGCAGGCGGCCAGTATTTACTTCGGAACCCTCTCGGCTCCGCCTGGGGGGACGACCACTCCCTGCGGCGCCGGCAACTTCTGCGCCGTGAAGCTCACCCAATCCGGACTGCAATAGAGGGCTTCTCTCGACAGTCGGCAAATACATGTCCGATCGAGCAACAGCTTTGGTCACCGGGAGCCGCGCAATTTGCCAACTATACTGTGTGGGGAGGTCGACCATGTTTCTCAAGCGACACCTTCCCGCATCGATCCTGCTGCTCACCCTGATTTCCTGCTGCTCCGCCAACGCCCAGACTGAGGGCCAGTCCCCCCCGGTCGTCCTTCTGAATCAGGAAGTCCGCGTTGCGGCGTTGCCTTCGATCGTGGCGGACTCGAGGAGCGAATCCGACGTCATGACGGCTAGCGTAGCCATAGCTGTGATGGACGCAGAGATCTGTTGCGGACGTCGTTCCGCCCTGGAAGATCGCACAGGTTCAGCTCGGTCTCTAAAAGAGCTTGGAGAAAAACTCCGCGGCAAGCATTACCTGGATAGTGGCTCTTCAATTGTTATCGCCGACCAATACTGGCCGGGCGAGTCGGTGAACGCAGACGTAATCGTAAATACCCTGATGGCGCAGCGGCCACTGATCATGCACTGGAATGGTCACTTTTACGTGGTGTGCGGAGCTGTATTCGACGAATACCGATACTCCGATGGCGGAGATGCGCATGTAGTCCACAAGTTGCTGCTAATCGACGCCCGGTTCTCGGACCACAGCCGGTTCACCGTCTTCAATCGGGAGACAGACGACTGGGGGAAGGTAAGCGGTCTTCTGGCACTGGTGATCACGCGGTAGCGCTCTGCACTCGAAGCTAGCTCAAACCTGAGGCTGCTCGGGACGATCGCCTGGTCGAAATAAATTCAAAGCACACGCGAGAAAATAGCGGGATGGTTGGCGCCAGCGGCAGAAACCAAAGACTACTAAACACAGAGGACACAGGGTTTCACCGAGGGTTTACCCCGTGTTCCGCTGTGCCCTCTGTGTTTAAAGATTCTTGAAGAGCTCTAATCGTCAGACCGATGACTGGAGCAAGGTCAGCGGGTTCTGGCGCTGGTTATCGCGCGATAGTCAGCGAGACTGTTCCGGATCGATCGCCTGATCGAGATAAATCCACAGGACGCGCGAAAACAATGTGATGGTGGGCGCCAGCGGCAGAAACAGCAGCACTGCCCAAAGCGTGATCTTCATCAGCGACCAACTGGTGCACAGCCACAGGACCAAGCCGATGATCACAATTGTGATCAGGGCGAGGCCATAGCTGACGTACATCGCTCCCAGAAAATAGCCGGCCTCGCGCTCAAACTTCAATCCGCAGACGGGGCAGCGCTCGTGCATGGAAGGGAATCCGGTGAAAATCGATTTGTGGAAGATTCTTCCCGTGCGGCACCTGGGGCACGGTTGACGCAGGATTGCAGCAAACGCCGGTACCGGAGATGTGTTCGTCATGAGTTTAGAGCAGTGTAACCGCGAGCGCCAGAAACCAGGCGAGCGTGGCCGCTATTTCTTGCGGATTGGCTGCGCGGGCGCGACCATCGCCCGGCGAACCGGGACGATAGCGCCGCGGGAGGGATCGGCAGCGGCTGTGGCTCGCGAGAGAACCTCTTCCTGAATGTATTTCACAAAATCCTGGATCTGATACTGCATTTCTTCCATGCGCTCCCGCATCTGCAGGATGATCGCAATCCCGCTGATGTTCACGCCGAGGTCACGCGCCAGCGAAAGAATGAATTCCAGCCGCTGCAGGTCTTCATCCGTGTACAGCCGCGTATTGCCCTCGGTGCGTGAGGGCTTGAGCAATCCTTCGCGTTCGTAGAGACGCAGCGTCTGGGGATGGATTTCATACATCTCGGCGACCGCCGAGATCATGTACGCGCCTTTGGATTTACGCTTGGCCATCTGGAAGTATTAAAACACAATGCCACGGATTACACGGATCAATGAAAATCAATCAAGATGATCCGTGAAAATCCGTGGCGGTTTTGATGGCTAGTCTGTAGCCAAGTGTTCTTTTTGCGTCGGCGCCCAGCCCTGAGGCTTCAAGGTGATGTTGAGAAGGTAGGCGACCACACCGGCGGCGATCAGGATCATTCCAAACGCAAAGGAACTCATGCCGAGCACCTGCTCGGTCTCGCTGCGAATCACCGAGAAGCCGAGCAGCAGCATCGGCGCGATGCCGACGGCAACCGCTCCGAACATCCCGCCGGGAACGCGGAAGGCGCGGGGAAGCTCAGGTTCACGAATTCGCAGCACGACGAGGGCAGCGAACTCCAGCGCCAGGCTGGCGCCGTACAGAAGAATATCGAGCGTAACCAGCCGCTCGAAGCCGAGGCCGAGACACATCGCCCAGCAAATGCCCAGAGCAATGATCGCGACCCAGGGAGCACGCGTGCGACGGTGCAGCTTGCCGAATATCTTGGGCAGCATTCCATCCTGTGCCATGGCGAGCGGGAGGCGCGAGTAGCTCATTACCAGGGCACTGAACATGCCAAACCCGCTGATAATGCCACCGAGCGCAAGCCCGAAGCGGAGCAGCGGGCCGCCCAGCATTCCAGCGATGTCGGCCCAAAATCCGGTATCCCATGCGGCGGGAGAAAGTCCGGTCATCCACATGGCGGCCACCGGGACGATGTAGCTGAGGGCAACAATCATGACTGCGACCAGCATTGCCCTGGGATAAGTTCGCTGCGGCCGCTCGACTTCGGTGGCGATGGTCGAAGCGTTGTCCCAGCCCATGTAATTCCACATGCAGATCAGCAGGCCGGTCAGGATATCTACACTGGAGCCGGTGGGCTTGCTGACTGCGGCCAGTGCGCCAACCTTGAACGGAGCGATGCAAACGATAGCGATGAACGGCGCCGACAGGGCGAAAAACAGCCACAGAGACGTAGTCGAGACCACGCGCACGCCGGCAATATTAAGGAGAGCGCACACGATCACCACGCCCAGCGCAACCATCACTCTCCGATGCCCGACGGCGAACCACGGGAACAGGCGATCAAGATAAAGCACAAACAGGGTCGGATAGATGGCCATGTCGAAGATCGACGCCACCAGCGAGAGCCACGCCTCCTGAAATCCCCAGAAATTTCCCATGGCCCGGCGCACCCAGGCGTAGTAGCCGCCCTCGTAAGGCAGAGCACTGGAGAGTTCGCCGATCATGAATGCGGTGGGCAAGCTCCAGAGAATCGGGGTGAGCAGCAGGATCAGAATTGCCTTGCCATACCCGGCGCCATGCACGATGTCTTCCGTGCCATAGGTGCCACCGGACACCATAAAGAAGGTGGCAGCGACCAGGGGCCAGAGCGTTAGACGAACAGAATTTTTCCGGGTGGGGATTACGGTCGGTTGCGGGATAGGTTGACGGGCAGCGCTAGCGGTTGCCAATTTCGATGGCTTCCTCCTCCGGGCGAATCACTCTCAGCCACCCCGTCTCCCTTGTCTTCGGCAAAACGCCGCGAGGTTCCCGGTTACGTGCGATTTCCGGGCATCTCGGCTGGAGTTAGTTCGCAGGTATGAGATTACGGCAAATTTCCCCAGATGCAAGAAGTTTTTTGGAAAATTTTGTAGCCGGCGGGCTGGTACGGAGGTAATCGACCACCGAGTTGCCAGTACCGAGTAGCGAGTGCGAGAACTCACTGCAACGGGATGGAACTCGGTACTAGGTACACGGTACTCAGGTTCACTTTCTCTGCGTCTTGCGTTATAAAGGTACCCATCGAAACCGTTTCCCAAGGAGACAAAACATGAAACGAACGATGACTGTTCTTTTGTTAAGCGCCGTTCTCTTTGCCCAATCCAGCAAGCCGCAGAATGCGTTTACGCCAGCCCAGATCAAGTATGGTCCACCGCCTCCATTCGTAGCAGCGGGGGCGCAGCTTGCGGTTCTCGAAGGTGATCCCACCGCCAGCAGCGGGGATTTCACCGTCCGCCTGAAGATGCCGGATGGTTACAAGATCGCGCCTCACTGGCACCCGAAGCGCGAAAATGTGACGGTGATTTCCGGCAGCTTCAGAGTAGGAATGGGCGACAAGTTCGAAGCGAGCAAGATGAAGACTTTCCCGGCGGGGAGCTTTGCCTACCTGGATCCGGAGATGCACCATTACGCCCAGGCCTCGGGTCCTACCGTTGTGCAGGTGCACGGCATGTCGCCGCTGCAGTTCAACTACGTGAATCCGGCGGATGATCCGAGCAAGAAGTGAGAATCATAAACACAGAGGACACAGGGTTTCACGGAGGTTTCCTCTGTGTCCTCTGTGTTTTATTCCTGCCAGTCCCTCCCGAAAACCATTCGTTTGATTCCATCCCGCAGATGGGCGACGTAGACCATTAAATACAGACGACACAGGGTCTCACAGAGGATTTACCCCGTGTTCCTCTGTGTTCTCTGTGTTTATTCTCCCCAGTCCGAACCGAAGACCATTCGTTTGATTCCATCCCGGAGATGGGCGACGTAGAAATTAATCAACAGGCCGACGTGAATGCCACTGAGCCGCATGTATGTCAGCAGTTGAGCCTGGTGGACCGGATGGATTGCCTCCACGCACTTGACCTCGACGATCGCCGAGTTCTCAACAACGAGATCGATTCGAAATCCGAGTTCGATCTTCGAGCCTTCATAGACAACCGGCAGCCCCACCTGTGAAGCCACATGAAATCCGCGCATGCGGAGTTCTTGAGCGAGGCATCCTTGATAGACACTCTCAAGCAAACCAGGCCCGAGGAGGGAATGGACCTTCATCGCTGCGCTGACGATCGCTCCAGTGATCTGATTGACGCGAGGTTGAGGAGCCTGTGCCGTCGCCATTTGGTCTTTCTAGAACAGGCCACAAATAGAAACAGTGACGTGTGAACATACAAGAATGTTGGAAAGACTATTAAACACAGAGAACACAGGGTTCCACAGAGGATTTACCCCGTGTTCCTCTGTGTCCCCTGTGTTTAAAGGTTTTTAAAGAGTTCTGCTCTCGGATCTTCGGGGTTCAGCTTGGCGAGTTCGCGCAGCAGTTCTTTGGTCTTCTCGTCCCGGGGCATGGGAACCGTGATCTTCACCTCGACAATCTCATCTCCCCGGGCGCCGTCTTTGGTGGCTGACGGCACTCCTTTTTCCCGGAGACGCAGCTTTTGGCCCGACTGGGTTCCGGGAGGAATCTTGAGCATGGTCCGGCCGTCAATCGTAGGAACCTCGATCTTAGCGCCCAGTGCCGCTTCCACCGCGGTCACCGGCACGGTGAGGTGAATGTCATCAGCCTCACGATGGAAGATGCGGTGGTCGCTGGTGCGGATGATCACGTAAAGGTCGCCGGCCGCGCCTCCGCGCAGCCCCGCATTTCCCTTGCCGGCAATCCGGATGCGCTGACCGTCGCGCGTGCCGGCCTTGATGCGAACCTCTAACGGTTCGGTCCGCTCGACCGTGCCTTCGCCATGGCAGCCCCGGCAGGTGGAAAGATTCTTGCCCGTGCCGTTGCAATGCGGGCAGGGAACATTGAACTTCATCCGTCCGCCTTGCTGGGTAATTTGTCCCGTGCCATCGCACTCCGGACATTTGCCGGGAGACTCGATCACGCCCTGCCCGTGGCAGTTACTGCAGGTATCGCGACGAGTAATGTTCAGCCGCATCACCCCGCCACGGATCGCAGTCCAGAAAGGAACGTTGACCTGGTATTCCAGGTCCGATCCCGGCTCGGGCCCGGTTTCGGCCGTTCCCCGGCCACCAAACATGCCGGAGAAGATGTCCCGGAATCCACCCGAACTGCCGGACTTCCGACCGCGTGCCGAGTCGAACAAGTCGGAGAAATCAAAACCGTCGAAGTGAGCCCCCTGCGCCCCGGTGGACGCGGCCTGAGCACCGGGAAACCCTCCGCCCTGCGGAAATCCGCCGGGACCACCGCCCGCGCGCGCGTATGCCTCGGCCGTAGCAGGATCGATGTTGTCTGAATAGTATCCGACCTGGTCGTAAATTTTGCGCTTTTTGGGATCGCTCAGAACGTCGTTGGCCTCGGACATCGCCTTGAACTTCTCTTCGGCAGCCTTGTCGCCGGGATTAACGTCGGGATGGTACTTGCGGGCAAGCTTGCGGAAGGCCTTGCGAATGTCATCGGAGGAAGCCGACTTCTTCACTCCGAGCAGCTCGTAGTAGTCCTTCTTAGTAGTGGTTGCCATCTGCTAAGAGATTACTTCAAAAATCAAGCCACGGATTTCACTGATTTTCACGGACTGTCTTGATCCGTGTTGATCCGTGCTAATCCGTGGCCCGAGATCCCTCGCTTCGCTCGGGATGATCGCAGCGGGGCTCAGTTCTTAGCCTGCCCTGAGCAACTGAGCCGAAGCGAGTTGCCGAACGGGTCCCGCTAGACGCGATCACTTCTTGTCTTCCACGTCCACGTACTCGGCGTCGATCACGCCTTCGTCTTTCTTCTTGGCGTCGCCATCGCCGCCTGCGGCCGCGTCAGCACTCGGGCCTGCACCCGCTCCCGGTGCCGCTTGCGACTGAGCCGCTTTGTACATCTGCTCAGCCAGCTTGTGCGAGGCCTGCGTCAGACGCTCCCGCGCCTTGTCCATGGCGACTTTGTCGGCACTTTCGAGCGCCTTCTTGGCATCGGCAACGGCGTTTTCGACGTCGCCCCGCTCCGTGCCCGAGATCTTGTCGCCATGCTCCTTCAGCATCTTCTCCACGCTGTACACCATGGAGTCGAGCTGGTTCTTGGCGTCGATCTCTTCGCGCTTGGCCTTGTCCTCGGCCGAGTGCGCATCCGCCTCTTTGGCCATGCGATCGACTTCCTCTTTGCTCAGGCCCGAAGACGACGTGATCGTGATCTTCTGGTCCTTCTGCGTGGCCATATCTTTCGCGGTCACATTAAGGATGCCGTTCGCGTCGATGTCGAACGTCACCTCGATCTGCGGCACGCCGCGCGGAGCCGGTGGAATGCCGGTCAGGTGGAACTTGCCCAGGGTGCGGTTATGCGCCGCCATCGGACGCTCGCCCTGCAGAACGTGAACTTCAACCGACGTCTGGCTGTCCGCCGCGGTCGAGAACGTTTCCGTCTTACGGGTCGGAATCGTCGTGTTGCGCGGAATCATCGGCGTCGCCACCCCGCCCAGCGTTTCAATCGCCAGGGTCAGCGGAGTCACATCGAGCAGCAACAGGTCTTTCACTTCGCCCTTGAGCACGCCGCCCTGGATCGCCGCTCCGACTGCGACCACTTCATCCGGGTTCACGCTCTTATTGCCTTCTTTGCCGAACAGTTCCTTCACCAGGTTCTGGATGCGCGGCATACGGATCTGCCCGCCCACCAGCACCACTTCGTCAATCTTGCTGGCATCCACACCGGCATCCTTCATGCACTGTTTGCACGGACCAACCGAGCGCTGAATGATGTCTTCCACCATTGACTCGAGCTTTGCCCGGGTCAGCTTCTTGACCAGGTGTTTCGGGCCGCTGGCATCGGCGGTAATAAACGGCAGATTGATCTCAGTCTCCATCGTCGTGGAAAGCTCGATCTTGGCGCGCTCAGCCGCGTCCCGCAGACGCTGCAGCGCCATCTCGTTGCCCTTGCCGCGCAGGTCGAGGCCTTCGTCTTTCTTAAACTCGTCGACCAGCCAGTCCACCAGCCGCTGGTCGATGTTGTCGCCGCCCAGGTGCGTGTCACCGTTGGTTGCTTTGACTTCGATCACGCCTTCGCCGACTTCGAGGATCGAAATATCGAACGTTCCGCCGCCGAAGTCATACACCGCGATGGTTTCATCTTTCTTCTTGTCGAGACCGTAAGCCAGCGCCGCCGCCGTAGGCTCATTGATGATGCGCTTCACTTCCAGGCCCGCGATCTGGCCGGCGTCTTTGGTGGCTTGCCGCTGCGCGTCGTTGAAGTACGCTGGCACCGTGATGACCGCCTCGGTGACCTTCTCGCCGAGATAGTCTTCGGCGGCCTTCTTCAACTTTTGCAGAATCATGGCGGAGACCTGCGGAGGGGTATACTCTTTGCCCTGCGCCAGCACCGCCACGTGGTCCCCCGACCGCAGCACCTTGAAGGGGACCATCTTCATTTCTTCGCTGACTTCGTCGTAGCGCCGTCCCATGAAGCGCTTGATCGAATACACGGTGTTCTCGGGATTGGTGATGGCCTGGCGTTTCGCCACCTGCCCCACCAACCGCTCGCCGGTCTTGGTGAAGCCGACGACGGAAGGCGTAGTCCGCCCTCCTTCTTCATTAGGGATCACCTTGGGCTCGCCACCTTCCATGACGGCAACGACCGAGTTGGTGGTGCCGAGGTCAATTCCAATAATCTTGGCCATAAACTGGCTCCTTTTCTAGTTATAAGTGCTTTGCAATCAATGCAATTATGATTGCGCCGTTACCCATGCTATGACTTGAGTGACTTGCTGTCAAGGTTTTAGATGAGCCGGTAAGGCAAGAAGTTGCAGAAGCCTGAGCAAAGAACGCGGTTACGGATCTCGTCTGCGACAGCGAAACTCATCGAGGGTCGGCGTCAACGGGCTGGCCAGTTCGGATCCAGTCACAGGGCAGCCTGGGATTCGGCTCTTAACCCGTAAATTGACCTCTTCGATTTCGTTATCTGTGGCCCACGGCGATACCCGAACCTCCGTCACAAGAGCTTTGAGGTCGATGCGCCGCCGTTTGCACCCATGAACCCATTCATGCAACGGATTCTCATCCAGTGGTTCGCGATCAGGAAACCCGTTCAGCCGGAGATGTCGATTATTGCCGCCGACTGGATCGTAGGAGGTCAGCGCTATGCGAAGCTCTCGTTCCTTGTCATGATGTTTTCCTTTCATGAAGAGAAAATGAATGGTGTTGTACCGCGGCGGTCCGTTATCGCCATATTGAACTAAGCCGACATGAATCTCGTCGAGCATCGTGCTGAGTATAGACTTGAGGAGCTCGAAGCGTGAGAAGATTGCCACGCCGCCGCCATACCTCGCCCACATATCGAGGGTTTCGCCTTCAAACATCTGCCAGCACTGTATATAGTGGGCCTCGCTGAATTGACGATTAGATGCCTGATCATGGTTCAGTTTTAGCTCGTCGTGAATGTCATATTTCGTAAGTCCGAGGGTCTGCCGAACATAGTTGTCGGGCGGCAAGGCTTCTGCGGGATCGCTCTCCTTAAACAAATCGGTCCTCCGGAAATAGAGCTCTTCATTCGCGAACAAGTCTCGGAACTTCTTGAGATCAACGAAGCGGCAGATGATGGCATGGGAATCGGGCTCGGGGCAGGCTTCATGCGGGGCAATAGGCATCGTTATCTTCATCTTTCATTCTAGTGGATCGCATGTCGAGGTGCCCATGTCTCGCCGCTTTTGCGAGACGTGGGAAAGTATTTGCGCAATTGCTTCTGGCGCGTACGCCAGTTAGCTGGGATAATGAACCGAGGCGAGGCTGCATGCCACTCGATTGGTCACAATGCGCGGCGGTTGAAAGCGTGCCCGGCAAAGTGAGCGGTGCCTGGGTGTTCCGCGGAACCCGTATACCAGTAGCCGCTGTATTCGAAAACCTGGAAGACGGCCTCACCATCAACGAGATTGTTCAGATGTTCGACGGCCTCACCCGTGAACAGGTGCAAGCCGTGCTCGACTTCACCGCCCAAAGCCTTGAGACTTCCACGCCGCCTACGCTAGCAGAAATGCGGGAACGCCTGCATAGGCGACAGCCGGTCAGCGCAAACCTCGATACGGCACGAATTATTCGCTAGGAACGCGGCGATTAGGCGATTAATTGAGGGCCCGATTTGCTTTATCCGCGTAAATCTGCGGCGAGATTTTCCTAGTCGTACTTCTCGTACCGAATCGCTTTGCGGTCCCATCCCAGCGACTTCAGCAGCTCGCGATTGGCTTTGACCATCTTGTCCAGGCCGCAGATGTAGGCGTGCATGTCGCTGCGGCCTCGGGCGATGGCCGGCACGTGATCCTGAACATAACCGCGCAGGCCTTGCCACTCTGAGCTGGCCCGGCTCAGCGTCGGCAGGTAATGAAAGTTTGCATGGCCGGCAGTGAGGTGCAGGAACTCGTCGTGGTAGTAAATGTCTTTCTCGGTGCGGTTGCCGAAGACAAGCCAGAACTGGTGTTGATCAATGGAGGACGGGCGTCCTCGCCCGTCAGAATTGGACCTAAGCCAGTGCAACATGGAGCGAAGCGGCGCAATCCCCGTGCCGGTAGCGATGAAAATGGTGTCACCCAGCGGCGGATGCAGAATGAAATCGCCGAATGGTCCCGAGCAGGCGATTTCCTCGCCCGGCTTCATGTCGCAAAGGAAATTCGACATGAAGCCATCCTGCACGCGGTTCAGACAGAGAGCGAAGCTGCCGTTGTCAGCCGGAGCAGAAGCAATGGAGTAGGGGCGGGTGATCTCTTCGCCATCGGCCTTGGTGGTTTTGAACGAAAGCCACTGCCCGGCGACAAAGCCGAACCGTGGTACGCCTTGCATTTCGAATTCGAGATGCTTGGTGAGTTCGGACAGTGCCGTCGCCTGAGTTAGCCGTGCGGTGAAAGTTTGGAATGGCGCCATCGATTATGTAGATGATAGGAGCGCGGCGGAAGACGTGGAGCGGAAATACGTCGTTGGGAAAGGGTAAAGGGATCTTTCGACTGCGCATTGCGATTCGCAAGCGAATCGCAACGCTCCGCTCAAGATGACAGGTGTTTGAAGCTGAAAGCGGACGGCTGGTTGCTGACAGCCAGCTACTCCACCGTTACCGATTTTGCCAGATTCCTTGGCTGGTCCACGTCGCAGCCACGGCGCACCGCGATGTTGAGGCGCTTTGCGGGCGTGAGCGCAGCGGGAGCCCGCAGCCGAAATCCTGAGCGCAGCGAAGGATCTCTACTCCACAGTGACAGACTTCGCCAGGTTTCGTGGTTGGTCGACGTCGCAGCCACGGCGCACAGCGATGTGGTACGCCAGCAACTGCAACGGCACGATCTCCAGAATCGGCGACAGCTCTTCCGGCGCCGGCGGAACGTAAAGCACGTGGTCGGCGGCTTCTTTGATTTCTTCGTCGCCCTCGGTGGCCAGCGCGATGACGATTCCCGAGCGCGCTTTGACTTCCTTCAGGTTGGACATCGTTTTCTCATAGCGCAGGCTGGAGAGTTCATCGTTGACATCGCGGGTGGCGAGAATCACCACCGGCAGGTTCTCGTCGATCAGCGCATTCGGGCCGTGCTTCATCTCGCCTGCAGGATAGCCTTCGGCGTGGATATAGGAAATTTCCTTCAGCTTGAGCGCGCCTTCGAGCGCGATGGGGTAGTGGATACCGCGTCCCAGGAATAGAAAATCCTGCACGCGGACATATTCTTTCGCCAGGTCTTCCGTTTCTTCTTCATGAGTCAACAAATGTTCCAGCTTTCCGGGGATGCGAGTCAACTCGTGAACAGCTTTCCGGGCTTGCTCCTCGCTCATGGTTCCGCGCATTTCGGCGAGGTACAGGGCGAACAGGTATAGCGCCGTGAGCTGGGCGGTGAAAGCTTTGGTGGACGCGACGCCGATTTCCGGGCCGGCGTGGGTATAAATCGTTCCCGCCGCTTCGCGCGTGATCATCGAGCCAACCACGTTGCAGATCGCCAGCGTCTTCGATCCCTTTGCCTTGGCTTCACGCTGGGCGGCAATGGTGTCGGCGGTTTCGCCCGACTGCGAGATCAGCATGGTCAGAGTATTCGGCGGGATGATGGGATCGCGATAACGCCATTCGCTCGCGTAATCGACTTCGACCGGAATCCGCGCCAAACGCTCGATCATGAACTTGCCCGCCTGGGCCGCATGCCAACTGGTCCCGCAAGCCGCGATGTTAATCTTCTGCGCGGCCTTGAATTCCGCTTCGGTGACTTCCATTTCATCGAGAAAAATGTGGCCGGTTTCCTGCGAGATGCGGCCGAGCGTGGTGTCGCGGACGGCGCGGGGCTGCTCGTAAATCTCTTTGAGCATGAAATGCTTAAAGCCGCCCTTTTCCGCAAGAATAGGGTCCCAGGTGACGTGCTGCACCTGGCGGACGATGGGCTGTCCGTTGAAGTCGGTGAGTTGCACGCCGTTGGGCGTGATCACGGCGAGGTCGCCGTCAGCCAGGAAGAAGAGGTCGCGAGTGTGATAGAGAATCGCAGGTACATCGGAGGCGACGAAATATTCGTCTTTGCCCAATCCGATGACCACCGGTGGTCCATTGCGCGCAGCTACGATTTTGTTGGGCTCGTCCACGGCGATGACGGCCAGCGCGAACACTCCGGTCAGATGGCCGACGGTTTTGCGGACGGCTTCCTCCAGCGCGGGACGATGGCCGTTGCCAGTTTTCAGGAAATATTTTTCCACCAGGTGGGCGATGACTTCGGTGTCGGTTTCGGTGGTGAACTTGTGGCCTTCTTCAGTCAGCTTCTTTTTCAGCGAGACGTAGTTCTCGATGATGCCGTTGTGCACGACCACGATGCGTCCGGTGCAGTCACGATGAGGATGGGCGTTTTCTTCGGTAGGGCGGCCATGCGTGGCCCAGCGGGTATGGCCAATCCCGTAGGTGCCGTCGAGCGGCTTCAGCCGGATGACTTCTTCCAGATTGCGCAGCTTGCCTTCGGCGCGGCGGATTTGTAGCCCCTCACCGTTGCCGCAGACAGCGATACCGGCGGAGTCATAGCCGCGATACTCCAGACGCCTCAGGCCCTCGATGATTACCGGGACGACACGTTTCTTTCCAACATAGCCTACGATACCGCACATAAACACCTCTTCTGTAAATCCGGACCATTCGACGTCGCGAGTTCTCTAAATGTCACGGAGGGAACTCCCCGACGCACTGTCGGCGGATGAAGAAGGTAGGGATCCTTCGACTGCGCAAATCCTCCGCAGTGCGGACGATTTGCTCCGCTCAGGATGACAGTTCACTCCTCCAACGAGAACCGGAATTCCTCAATCACGGGGTTGGTCAGAACCTCGCCTGCGATGCGTGTGACTTCCGCCTCCGCTTCGGCCCGCGTGAGTCCGCCGTCCAGAGTGATCTCGAAGTACTTGCCCTGGCGGACTTCCTCCAGACCTTTGTATCCCATCTTCTTTAGAGCGCCGTGGATGGTTTTTCCCTGTGGATCAAGGACACTCTTCTTGAGTGAAACGTACACGTAAGCTTTCATGGGGGATAAAACATTATACGTCAGGAGGCGGCCGATCTCAGGCACCCAAGCGACTTAGCCCAGTGGTGCAAGCTGGACGGCTCGCCAGATTGCTCCAAGCCAACCTTAGAGTAAAATTGCCGCTTGCGTCCTCAGTTTCAACCCAAGGTGCGAGGTGGGCGGAATGCGTCTCTGGTTTCTTTTTGGCTTGTTGTTGCCGGCAGCGATCACCGTTGCCCAAACGCAGAAGACAACCGATGTCGCGGAATTCGTATCGGTCGATGCGCCGGTCTTCGTTCTTAATCATGTCCGAGTCATCGACGGGACTGGCGCGCCAGCCAAAGAAGATCAAGCCGTGGTGATTGCAAACGGCAAGATAGAGTCCATCGGTGCGGCTGCCTCGGCCCAGGTGCCTCCAGGCGCGCAACGATTAGAGCGCTCTGGCTATACGGTGATTCCCGGCTTGGTGGGAATGCACAACCACCTTTACTATACCGACTCGTTCGCGGTGCAGATTGTAGGCGGGAAGGTTGCTGAGCCGGGCTTGTTCATCGCCGAGATCCCTTACACCGCGCCCCGGCTCTATCTAGCCGCCGGCGTAACCACCATGCGCACCACGGGCAGCCTGGAGCCCTACACCGATTTGAAGGTCAAGAGCAGGATTGACTCGAACCTCATGCCTGGCCCAAGCATCGATGCGACCGCGCCCTATCTCGAGGGTGCGCCGACGCGGTTTGCGCAGATGCATGAGCTGACCGGACCGGAGGATGCGAAACAGTTGGTGGACTATTGGGCCGCCGAAGGCATGTCTTCGTACAAAGCGTACATGCACATTACGCGGGAAGAATTGTCGGCGGCAATCCGTGAGGCGCATGTGCACCAGCTGAAACTGACGGGACATCTGTGTTCGGTGACGTGGCCCGAGGCGGTTGCGCTGGGCATCGATGACTTCGAGCACGGGCCGGTGTTTACCGACACCGAATTCGTGCCGGACAAGAAAGTTGACGTCTGTCCCGACGGCGGCAGCGGGAGTTGGGCAAAACTGGACGTGAATGGTCCACAGGTGCAGGAACTGATTCACAACCTGGTGTCGCACCACGTGGCGGTGACTTCGACGCTGCCAGTTTTTGAGGCGAGCGTGCCGGGAAGGCCGAAGCTACAGTCGCGGACGCTGGATGCGATGTCCGCCGAAGCGGCGCAGAGCTACCTGACCGCGCGGGCACGCGTGCCTTTGGATTCACCCTTGGCCGCGCTGCTGCGCAAGGAGATGGATTTTGAGTTTGCGTTCGCGAAGGCCGGAGGTTTGCTGCTGGCCGGACCTGATCCGACGGGAAACGGCGGGGTGTTGCCGGGTTTTGGCGATCAGCGCGAAATAGAGCTGCTGGTAGAGGCTGGTTTCACGCCAGAGCAGGCGATTCAGATCGCTACCGAGAATGGTGCTGAGTATCTCGGGCGGCAGGATCGAATCGGAACCCTGGCGCCCGGTAAACAGGCAGACCTGGTTTTGATCAAAGGTGATCCCTCGAAAACAATTGACGACATTGAGAACGTTGAGACCGTGTTCAAAGATGGGATCGGCTACGATTCCAAAAAGTTGATTGATAGCGTGCGCGGGCAGGTAGGGATTCGCTGAGCGCCTGCGTGCGACTCAAGAAAATCTGGGAACGTTCCGTCTGTCCCCGGACTTTTCCCACTCAAGCCAAAATCGGGCTTGAGTGGGCCACCCGCCGGGGTGCCCTACGTCTCGCGGCTTTTCGGGTGGTAAAGTTGGCCTCATGGCCGACCCGGCAAATCCCGAAAGCTTTGAGAAGATTGTGGAGTGGGCATACAGCAGCCTGCCGCAGAAGATCAGAGACCTTCCAGATTTCCCCGGCATTCAAGTGGCTGACGAGCCTCCTGCCGACCTATTGAAGGACATCTCGAAGAAAAGAAAATGGCGCCGTGGAACTGAGTTATTGGGGCTGTATAGCGGCACATCTAGGACGAGGCGGTCATACACCCAGGTGAAGTATGCCCCCGAGTTGATCTTTGTTTTTCGTGGCCCCATTTTACGGTGTTCAAAAGGAGAGTTGCGGGCCGAGGTGAAACGGGTGGTCTGGCATGAGGTTGCACACTGGCTCGGCTACGAAACCGAGGAGCAGGTAAAGGCCTTGGGTTTATGAGCCATCACCGATTCGTCACCCCGCGCTCGATGGGTCAATGAGTGGGATGGTGATTTAATGTCAACCACTCGCCTTCCCTAATTTCGTGTAGCCGATCATCACGCACTTAGATTCTTCGAGCGCTTAGATGCAACTCCATAAGATTGCAAAGGCGATCCCGTTCTTGTCGAGCAAGTCGAGACCTCGGCTTCGGCGTTTTGTGCTAGCATGCGTGGCACTTCTGAAAGGAGAATCCAATGAGTGGCCCCCAAAGGTTGTTCTCATTTCTTCTGGCGTGCGCTTCGAGCGTAATCGTGGCTCGCGCTCAGTCTCAGACAACGCCTGGCCCGGAAGTGAAGAGGCTGGCAGTAATGGTCGGCAAGTTCACAGTCGAAGACGAAGTGAAAGCCGGGGCAATGGGGCCGAACTCGCCAGCGATGAAATTCAGTGGCACTGACGATTGCAGATGGACGGCAGGCGGCTTCGCCGTGACCTGCGAGGCGGCACTTTATAGACCCGGAAGGAGTTACTCGGAGGCTTCCTTCGTTTACTACGATCCGACTTCCAAGACATACCGATACCAGGCCGTTGACAGTTCAGGAGGAATAGAAAACAAGACTGGTACGGTGAGCGGCGACCTATGGACCTGGCTTGGGGAGAGCATTTTTGGAGGGAAGCTGTATCACACTCGGTACATCATGAAGGTTGTTTCAGCGGACTCCTACGAATACACCGACGAGTCGGGCGAAAGCGAGAGCTCAATGAAGGTGTTCGTGAGCGGAAAAGAGACTCGCGTCGCGGCCACCAAGCCCGCGAGATCGCACCCGGCGCAGTGACTGCGCCGGTTAATGAACAGTTCTTCCTGGCGGCGGCTGCCCAGAACCTCAAGCGCTTGGTCCGCTTCCTCAGTCGACCGACAATACCTGCTCTGCCCGCCACCACGTAGCCGACTGAGAGAAGAAAAACTCGGCAGGGGATACACGCAGCCGAAGGGAGGTTCTGTTGACGTACTTTTTCAACACCCACAGGCGTTAGCACTCATTGACCTCGCGTACGCCTGGGGCGGCCCGAACTGAATTTCCTGCGCACTCCGCGCAGAACTCCGTCCCACAAACCCAACTGCGGATTTCACAGCAGCTCACCTACGACCTGTTCCGCGTTGACTGCCCCGCTGCCGCGTCCGTAAGATGAGGCGACCCGAAACCGGGGATCTCATCGTGATCGGCCAGACCATTTCGCATTACCGCATCGTCGAGAAGTTGGGCGGCGGCGGCATGGGCGTGGTGTACAAGGCTGAGGACCTGAAACTCGGCCGCTTTGTCGCGCTGAAATTCCTGCCGGATGAACTGGTCACTGACCCGTTAACCCTGGAGCGCTTTCAGCGTGAGGCGCGCACCGCCTCCGCCTTAGACCACCCGAACATCTGCACCACCTATGAAATCGGAGAGCACGAGGGCCGTCCCTTCATTGCCATGCAGTATCTGGAAGGTGTGACCCTGAAGCACAGAATTGCCGGGCGGGCGCTCGATCCTGAGATGGTCATCGAACTCGGCATTCAACTCGCTGACGCTCTCGAGGCTGCCCATGCCAAGGGCATCATTCATCGCGACATCAAGCCGGGAAACATTTTTGTTACACCGCGCGGTCAGGCAAAGATTCTCGACTTCGGACTGGCAAAAGTCACTACCCGCCTTAACCCTGGCTCGGGCACGTCGGAGACTGTGGGACTTAGTCCGACGCAGGAGCACCTGACCAGCGCCGGCTCTGCCTTGGGAACGATCGCCTTCATGTCACCAGAGCAGGCCCTGGGAAAAGAGCTGGACGCTCGCACTGACCTGTTTTCCTTCGGTGCAGTGCTCTATGAAATGGTGACAGGATCGCCGCCGTTCAGAGGCGATACGACTGCGGCGATCTTTGACTCCATCCTGCATCGCGCTCCGGTCGCGCCGGTGCGGCTCAGTCCCGAGGTCCCCGCGGAACTCGAGCGCATCATTAATAAGGCCCTGGAGAAAGACCGGAGCCTGCGCTATCAGCACGCGGCCGACATCCGCACTGATTTGCAACGGCTGAAACGAGACAGCGAATCGAGACGGATCGTCACCGAGCACGTAGCGGCGGACGCCTCTTCGGCGGGCTCAGGGCAGGCTCTCGCCGGCACCGCCGAGCGAAGCTCCGCGGAGCTGGTGGGCAGTCGCTCGGCTGCGCAGAGACTGGCGTCTGGATCTGTGCAATCTGTGCCGGAGCGCAAGAGCGGCGGACGAAAACTTGCCTGGGCGGCGGGATTGGCAATCGCGATCGTCCTCATCGGCGGCGGAATCTATTTTCGCGCCCGATCTACCACGGCCCACCTCACCGACAAAGACGTGATCGTGATCGCAGATTTCGCCAACACTACCGGCGATCCAGTATTTGACAGCACTCTGAAAGAGGCATTGGCAGTCGATCTGGAGCAATCGCCTTTTCTTAACGTGCTCTCGGACCGCAGCCTGAGCGAAACGCTGAAACTGATGGGAACGCCCTCGGGCCAATGGGTGACGCGCGACGTGGGGCGAGAAGTTTGTCTGCGCACGGGAAGTAAAGCGTTGCTGGCGGGATCGATCGCCAGCCTGGGGAGCCACTACGCGATTGGTCTGAAGGCGGTGAACTGCAGCACCGGCAATTTACTGGGGGCAGCCGAGGCGGAGGCCGAGAGTCGCGAAAAAATACTGCAGGCGCTGGGACAAGCAGCCGCGAGCTTGCGTGGCAAGCTGGGGGAATCCCTGGCGTCGGTGCAAAAGTTTGACAAGCCGCTCGACGAAGCTACCACGCCGTCTCTCGAGGCCCTGCAGGCTTACACGGAAGGTGACAGACTTGCCCGCGAAAAAGGTGACACGGACGCGCTGCCATTCCTGAAAAGGGCCGTGGAACTCGATCCCAATTTTGCTCGAGCCTACGCCTCACTCGGCGTACGTTATAACAATCTAGGTCAAGCCAGCCTGGCGATTGAAAACGTCCGCAGAGCTTACGAATTGCGGGACCGGGTCAGCGAGCGGGAGAAGTATTACATCGCTTGTACCTATTTCACGCTGGTCACGGGCGAGTTGGAAAAAGCCATTCAGCAATACGAACTGTGGATCCAGGATTATCCCAGGGATTATGTCGCAGCCACCAATCTCGGAGTGAATTACTTCACCCTGGGGCAGTTCGAGCGAGCGGCCGCGGTCACCCGCGACGCGCTGGCATTGGAACCGGCGAATATGCTCGGCTACAACAATCTTGGAGTGGCTTACTTTTCTATGGGCCGGCTGGACGAGGCGAAGTCCACGTTTGATGACGCCCTGGCTCGGAAGCTCGATGGCCCGTACTTGCGGCAATCCATTTATTACCTGGATTTCCTGCGTGGGGATGCGGCCGGCAGGCAGCAGCAGCTCGCATGGGCCATGGGCAAGCCGGGGGCTGAGGACATCTTGCTGTCAGCTGAGTCTGATACCCAAGCCGATTACGGCCATCTGCAGAAGGCGCGACAGCTATCGGCACAAGCCGAAGAATCGGCCAAACGCAACGACTCCAAGGAGACGGCGGCGTTCTGGCAGGGAAATGAGGCGTTGAGAGAGGCTGAATTCGGAAATTCAGCCGATGCCCTCAAGCAGGCGCGCGAGGCTTTGGCACTGGCCCCGGGACGGGATGTAAAGGTGGAAACCGCGCTGGCATTGGCTCGCGCCGGTGACGTTGCTGCGGCTCAGAAACTCGTGGATGCGCTCAATCAAGAGTTCCCGCTGGATACACTCATGCAAAATTATTGGCTTCCGGCCACGCGGGCGGCGATTGAGTTGCAGCGGCACGATTCAGCCAAGGCAATCGAAATTCTGCGCGCTTCCGTCCCTTACGAATTGGCCGATCCGCCACCATTTTCGGCCGGGACGATGTATCCGGCTTACCTGCGCGGCGAAGCTTACCTGAGTGCCGGAAATGGCGACGCGCGAAATGGCGCATTGGCGGCCGTCGAGTTTCAGAAGATTTTCGATCATCCCGGCGTGATCGTGAACTTTCCGTTAAGCGCTTTGTCTCATCTCGGCTTGGCGCGAGCCCGCGCTCTCTCTGGCGACTCAGCCGGAGCACGCACTGCTTATCAGGATTTTTTCGCACAATGGAAAGACGCAGATCCTGACATTCCCATCCTGAAGCAAGCCAAAGCGGAGTACGCGAAGCTGCAGTAATTCGGTCCGGTGCCGGCGTGCGAGCTAAGGTGCCCAACCGGACTTAGCCGAGTCGTGCAAGTTGGGCATCCAGTTCGGTCAGGGCGGCCTGCAGGACAGCGCGATGACGAGGGTTCAGCGCCGCTTCGAGCTCTTGTAACACTCGTTTACGAGACAGCATGAGGCCCTCGATCCGGCGCTGGCGTGCTTGCTCCCCCGGAGTGAGGGAACGTCGGTGTTCGGTGGGAGTGGCTGCCTGCGACTGCTGCTCCTCCACCGACTTGCTTTCCCATCCGCGTGCCACACTGAGAATTATAGCGATTCAGAAAGGGAATCACCGGCGTAGTTTAGTCAATACTGTTTCCAACGCGTGCCAATGATCTCCGGCAGTCCCGAAAGCGTCCGTCTGTAACGAAAAATGTCTTGTTTGTGACAGAAAAACACTTGAAAAATTGCGCTCCTATCCTATAATCCCAGCGTATTGAACGGGAGGATTTGCACGAGGGGGCGCTCGTTTCTGAGCTCGGGCAAATGGTCCCTAGCAGCCACTTCGACGAAAACGGCGACTTGCGCCGTTACGAAGCATTACTGGTGATGGCGGACGCCTTGGTGCGTCACCGCACGTTGCCAGAGTTGTTTCGAGGCTTGGCCGACACCCTGCGCTCGTTCCTGTCATTCGATGTTGCCAGCCTTGCGCTGCACGATCCCCAGAAGAACGTGATGCGGCTGCAGATGTGGGACGGCAAGGAGCCAACCTCCGTTCCGACAGAAGTGCCTCTGGAGACCTCACCCGGCGGATGGGTCTGGCAGACCCAACAGCCTTTGGTGATTTCACCGCTGGAACCGGACGATCGTTTCCAAACATTTCTCCCCATTCTGGAGGAGAGAGGCATTCGCAGCTATTGCGACCTGCCTTTGACCACAGCGCAACGCCGCTTGGGCGCCCTCGGGCTGGGCAGTTCCAGCGAGGATGCTTATGGGGAGCAGGATCTCCCGTTTCTGCAACGAGTGGCTGAACTGGCGGCGTTGGCGGTGGAGAATGTGCTGGGAACGTATGCCTTCCAACATGAAAAGAAGCGGCTTGAGGCGCTGGTGCAACTCAGCGCCGCGCTGGTTTCAGGGAAGGATGTGCTGGCTCTGTTCCCGAACATTTCAGCTCTGATTCGAAATGAAATTCCGCAGGAATTGGCCTACATCGCGCTGTGGGACGACGCGCAGCCAGGGCTGCGAATATGGACGTTGGACTGCCCGCTCGCTCCCCACATCGTCGACAACGGTCAAGTGGTTCCGTTGGAGCAGGCGGCCAGCGGTCCGGCATTCCTCCAGGTTGAACCGAAAATCCGCGGGCGCGAGGATCTAGAGACCGTTGGATCGCGCTTTGTTCAGAGCATGCTGGAGGAAGGAATTCAACAGCTGTGTTCCGTTCCCCTGATCTCGGCCCAGCGCAAATGGGGAACCCTAAGTCTGGGTAGCCGGAATCAAGCGGCATTCACACCCGAAGACGTCCGCTTCTTCCAATTGGTAGCAAACCAGATCGCCGCAGCTTTGGACAATGCCGACGCTTACCGGCAAATCGCCGAGCTCTCGGAGAAGCTGAAGAAAGAAAAGCTGTACCTGGAAGATGAAATCCGCTCAGAACTGCACTTCGAAGAGATCATCGGCGAAAGCCCCTCACTCAAGAGCGCACTGGCACAGGTGAACACGGTTGCGCCAAGCGACGCCACGGTGCTAATCCTCGGGGAAACGGGCACGGGCAAGGAGCTGATCGCCCGCGCCGTCCACCGCATGAGCTCACGAAAAGATGCCAGCTTTATCAAGCTCAATTGCGCGGCGATACCCACTGGCTTGCTGGAGAGCGAACTGTTTGGGCACGAAAAGGGAGCCTTCACCGGCGCCATCAGCCAGAAAATCGGACGCCTTGAATTGGCCGACAAGGGAACGCTGTTCCTGGATGAGGTGGGCGACATTCCTCTGGAGCTGCAACCCAAACTGTTGCGCGTGCTGCAAGATCAGGAGTTCGAGCGACTGGGCGGGATTCGTACGCTGCGCGTGAATGCCCGCATTATCGCGGCGACCAATCGTGATCTTTCAAAGAGTGTGAACGCGCACGAGTTCCGCAGCGATCTTTTCTACCGCCTGCATGTCTTCCCGGTTCGTTTGCCGGCTCTGCGAGAGCGGGCGCAGGACATTGCTTTGCTGGTGCGCTACTTCGTGCAGAAGTTTTCCCGGCGCATGAATAAGCAGATCGAAACCATCCCGGCAGACGCGATGCGAGCGTTGCAAAACTGGAGCTGGCCAGGAAATGTGAGGGAGCTGGAGAACTTTATTGAGCGCTCGGTCATCCTCTCGCAGGGCACAAGCCTGAGCGTCCCATTGGCCGAGTTGCGGCAATCAGAACGTGAGAGTGCGCAACCGGATTCTACACTGGAAAACCTGGAGCGGACGCATATCCTGCGCGTTCTGCGCGAAACCGGCGGCGTGATCGCCGGGTTACACGGGGCTGCGGCGCGTCTGGGAATGAAGAGAACTATCCTGCAGTCCAGAATGCAGAAGTTGGGAATTACCCGCGAAGAGTATCACAATTAAAGCAATTCCTTAAGGATGGGGGCTGCCATTTTCTCAAGGAAAAGCTTGCGTCGCGCTCGCGGATGTGATTCTCCAGTGCCGATGTTTCGGCATGATGCCGCTCGGTCGTCAGTCCGGAGCGGTGAATAAGTCAAGGTCTCTCCAGTTACACTACGCAACCAGCCCACTTCCCGGTAACTTCGCTGTCCCTCTCGTTTGGCATTCTGGTTGCCCTCGGAATGGCTTCATTAGTTAATTGCAGTTTCCGAACCTGCAGGCTCCCTCCCCCCGGTCGTCAGGTTCGGATTTGCCGCCTTTGGCGGCTGTGGGCGATTCGGCCAGCCATGCTTACGCAAAGTCTCGGGTCAAAAGTATCGATGCTCCCGTTGAGCCAGATCGGGGCCGGGGCCACGTGTGCATGCGACCGACCAACCGGCAGCCGAGCCGAGGAGTTGCGGCAAGACCCTGACGGCGGCGTAGCACCAAACCCCCAACTCGAGAGCTACGCCGCCACTGATGTTGCCGTACAGCGGTCAGGTTTGAACTTCATCCGGGCAGACCAGCAAGCCACCGGCTTTGATCCTTTGTACTTGTTCAGTTGTGGCCTGAGCTGGCATCGGGAACGCGACCCGGGCGCTGGCTGGGAGTTGGTTCGTGTGGTGCGCTCTCACGATCGCGACGCCCGCACCGTGGCTGCGGAATTGCTGGCCAAAACGGAACACTCGCGCCTTCTGCTCCGGGATTTGAGAGGAGCCAAGGCCAGACTCAATAAGGCCGCGGGCATCCACCAGCAGCGAGAGGAGTGTCAAAACAAGGCAACCGCTATGAATACTCCCTACGGATTGGAAATTGTCGAGAACTGCATGACCTGCAAATTGCGAAGGGAGCAATGGTTTTGCGGTTTGTCCCGGGAAGGACTGAAACTGCTCGACGGAGTCAGCCATTTGACGACCTATCCTGGCGGGGCACTGCTGTTTGTCGAGGGACAGCTTCCGCGCGGCGCCTACGTGCTGTGCTCCGGGCGGGTCAAGCTCTCGACCACCTCCCGGGACGGCAAGGTGCTCATCCTGAAATATGCGGAAGCCGGTGAAGTGTTGGGGCTAAGCGCAGTCATTGCGGGACAGGCTTTTGAACTCACGGCCGAGACCGCCGGACCGTGTCAGGTGAACTTCATCGAACGCGAGGCCCTGATCCAGCGCATTGAGCAGAGCGGGGAGTTAGGGCTGCACTCCTCGCAAGCCCTGAGCCGGGAATTCCAATCGGCTTATCGGGACATTCATGACCTGGTACTGGCCCGCTCGTCAGCCGGCAAGCTGGCAAAGTTGCTGCTTTCCTGGACGCCACGCCGGGAGAAGACGGCGGAACTGGGCGAGATCCGCATCCGCCAGAGCCCCACCCATGAGGAGATGGCGCAGATGATCGGATCATCGCGGGAGACTGTGACCCGTCTGATCGGCGACCTCAAGAAAAAGGAGTTCATCCGCCTGGACGGATCCACGCTGGTGATTCGCAATCGGACTGCCCTGGAAGCGATGGCTGCGTAGTGACGAACGCAGTCACCCCCGCGGAACGGCCGGCTCCTCCCCGGCCGTTTCTTTTCTTAGAAGTTAAATCCAATTTGTCCGGTGATTGCCCTCGGCGTGACGTAATGGGTCCCGCTGAAGGTTGAAAGGAAGTTGTAGAGCACATAATCATTTGTCAGATTAATCACCGTAAGCTGTGCGCTCCACTTGTATTTATCACCGCGAAAAATGTTGTCGTGCCCGATGGAAATATCGAACAAGTGACGCGGCTGGATGCGTTGGGGATTGTGGTCGTCATTTTCGGTCCCTGGAGCCGGCACCTTGATCAGGGTCGATCCGAATTGTGAAGCGAGGCAGGTGCCGGGCAAGGGTTGAAACGGCGTCGCGTGCGCGCCGTTGCAGGTGAATCCTGCCTGAAATTCCTGGTCAGCAGTCAGCGGCAGACCGCTGATGGTGTTGATCAGATTTATGGCGGGCAGGCCATTCAGAGTGGTCGATGCGCCTGCACAGGTTGCGGTCAACGGGTTATAGCAAGGGGTTGCGCCCGCCACCAGTCCGCTGTCATATCTCCAATTGAAGCCAAACCACGGCCCGCGTTTCCACGGCTGGTACTGCAGGTGAGTGGTTTCATTGAATAGTTCATCGTGGTCAATGCGGAAGGCGCCGGTTGCCGGAGGAATGATCGGCAATCCTGCGACCTGCGGAAGGAAGAATCGCGCCGCTACGCTGGACATCGTCACTAAGGCCGAGAATCCATGGTAATTTGGCACGCTCACGCGAAGCGCAAACCCGGGAATCTTCGATTTGGTCCACTCAATCGGGAAGTAGATGGGGGTTGCGCCCACATCGCCGAAGTCGTAGCCGTTGTGGGTGTACTTCCAGATGTAATCGCCGCTCACCACCAGATATCGGCCGAATGCTTGTTGAAGGCCGGCGTGGAATTCGTTGCGATAGCCGGGACGGATGGGTCCCGAGTTACAGGGAACACCGGGTGGTGGCACAAGCGCAGCAAGAAACGGAATGTTGCATCCTGTGCTTGCAATGATCAGATTCTCGTTGAACGGACTTTCCAGAGTTCGCGCATAGGAAACCCGTAAGACGGTGTTGGTTTGCTTGATGTTGTAAGCAACGCCGAGGCGCGGTTCGGCTTGCCGGTCGCGGGAAAGCCCGTTGTAGAAGTCGCCGCGCATGCCCACGGTGAACGACCAATTCCGCACGATGATTGCATCCTGAAGATAGAGAGCTAATTCTTTGACGTCAGTATGCCTGTTGAAAGCGAACAGACTGCCTCCGCCCGGCTGGGTCAGGTCGTAGGGGAACAAGGTCGTGCATGGTGCATCAATGGCTGTATGGGTTGCCGTGTTGTAACAGGGATTCCCACTCGCATCCTTGAGCCCGGGAAGAAGTGTCGGATCGACAATTCCGATCTGATCGTTTTCGTCGAGAAAAGTTTGCTGGTATACGGCTCCAAACTTCACGTTGTGAATGCCCTTCACGTAGGCCAGACTGGAGCGAAGTCCGGCATTGCTGAGTTTCCGGTTCTGACCGACCGTTTCACCTTGCAGGTCTGGCGCGAGGTCGTTAAAAGGATTCGCGCTGGGATAGTAGTTGTACAAGTCCCTGCGCACGTAGGCACCCAAGGTGAACACAGTGGAGGAACTGATCAAGTGGGTCCAGGTTGGCGCAATGTTAAAGGTCTTGATTTGCGAAACCTGGTCGGTCGCGCCCAGGGGAGCACCCGCAGGATCCGTCAGCACCCCCGTACCATTGACGTCGTGGAACTGCTGATCGAACGAGTTGGGATTTTGAAACCACGAGCGGGTGAAGCCAAAGTTCAGAAGAACTGAGTCCGCGTCGGAGAACTTATAGTCCACACGATCGAAAATGTTCTCTTCGTTGCCTTTGTCGTGCATCACGGCGAACTCTGGCGGATCGAGGAAGCGGCCGCTGTTCAGCCCATTTGCGCTGATGAAGTTGCCCCAGTTCTGTCCGCCATAGCCGAAGTTGAATCCAACCGTGGATGTGCCAAACGAGCCATAAGAAGTTGTCACCTGACCGTGCGGCGTGGTCTCGCCCTGGCCGGAGCGTGTGGTCACGTTAATGATCAGGCTCGTCTTTCCGCCGTATTCGGCGGGGGGCGCGCCCTGGATTACTTCCAGCGATTGGACGGAGTCGAGCGGGACCTGGTTGGAAAACACCTTGCTTTGCTGATCGGTGATGGGCTGGCCATCGAGGGAGAACGAGTTCTCCGCGTGATCGCCCAGCCCATGAAAAAGACCGTTGGAATCAGCGGCAACTCCCGCCGTGGCCAGGGTTACCAGCGAACTTAGGGACGATGACTGGCTTTCGAGAGGGAGTTTGTCGAACAGACTCTTGTCCACGTCGGTGTGAGAAATAGGATCGTTTTCAATCAGGTCTCCACCGGAAGCTTCGACGGTGACATTTTCTTCTCCTCCGGAGACTTGCATTTTGATGGGAACGTCGAGGGGCACGCCGGAGCGGAGCTCCACATCCTGCGCATAAGGAGCGAATCCCGGCGCGTTGACTGTCAAGTGGTAAGGATTGAACGGAACGTTGGGGAACGTGAATCGGCCAGAAGCATCGGTGTTGGTGGAACGAGCGTAGCCGCTGACCGGGTTGTGGATCTGAACCGTGGCGCTGGGCACAACCGCGCCGGTAGGATCCGAAACGGTTCCGCTAATGGACTGGGCATGGGCGTTTAACCCCAATATGAGATACACCATCGCCGCCAAAGCCGCATACAGCGACTTCCTGTAAGAAGTGTGCATGATTCCTCCGAAAGAAAATGTTTGATTTAGGGTGAGCTCTTTTTAGCTCGGACGACTGCTGATCGACCCTAAACTGCCGGAGGCGGGCGAATGTGGAGAGAAGAAACAAATTCCGAGGAGTGCGAGACAGGATCGGAAACTATGATCAGGACAGTCCGCACAAACAACGGAACCGGCGGGCAGACGACGTTATTCAGGACTCCCGCGTGGGCCACCGAGCACATCGAGCACTCGTGGCTGGGAAGCTTGGAATTCTCCGGGTGAACGTGGGTCGCCTGCACAAAGGCGATAAAGGCCACTGCCAAAACGCACACCAGGGACAGGGCTCGAAAGGAAATGCCTGGCCGCGATTTGTATCTGTTCACAGGCAATGTTCGGACAACCCCACGACGTAAATCAAGATTACTACAAAGCAATGCGATGCAGCACGTAACTCACGAGATGCTAGCAGTGAATGACGTTAGAAGGCTTAATCGGTTAGCCTACCACGCGCCTGGGAGCAAAAAGGGTTGATCCTGCATTCATGGAATTCGCGCGGCAGAGCTAACATCTCGCCTGCATCCCGACAACGGACAGCCCACTCAAGCAGGTTGCGGTACTGGTCGAACTTGACGATATTCCCCAGCCATTCCGTACCCGATGAACTGGTAATGACGACCACGTTCGGCACATCACACGGCCCCACACAACCGCTAAGGGTTAGTTGGACCCGCTTCAACAGTCCTCGTTTCCGCCATTCACTCTTCAGCCATTCCACCGGAACTTCCGGCAAACCACGTTCGACATTGCCGCAACAACAGCCGCGACAGATCGTGATTTGTCCAACCACGAGACGTTTTGTTTTCAGCGGACAATCTTGAAGGTCGTTCACAATGATTGATCCGTCCCCGCTGCAATCCTCGGCCTCATTGCGCGGCTTCCGAATTCCGCGGCAACAGTCGGGTGGAATTGAGGATGAACGCCAACTCGGAGGTGACGTGAATAAATGCCGCCAGCAGCGGGTTAAGCAAGCCAATGGCTGCCAGTCCTACGCCGATGCTGTCCACGGCCAGGGTTCCCACGAAGTTCTGCATGATGATGTGGTGGCAGTGCCGCGCCAGCCGCAAGGTTTCGACAAACTTGCCAAGGTCGCTTCCAATGAGGATTACATCTGCGCTCTCCCGGGCGACATCGGTTCCCGATCCCATTGCAACGCCGACATTCGCCTCCACCAACGCAGGAGCGTCGTTGATACCATCTCCTACCATCGCCACCTTGCGATTCTTGCTGCGAAGCTGCCTGACCCATTCCGCTTTCTGGTGAGGCATGAGTTCTCCCACCGCGTCATCCACTCCCAGCGCGCGGCCAATCGCCATAGTTGCGCTCTGCGAGTCTCCACTCAGCAATGCGGTCTTCACGCCCATATCATGCAGAGAAGCCACGGCGTTTTTCGCCTCGGGACGCAAAATGTCGGCAATCCGTATGCGGCCAAGGACCTGCTCGCCACGCGCCACGTACACCTCGGAGATTCCGTCGTTCGGTCGGTCGTTAACTGGCGCAGCGTGACTGAGGCCGCAGTCGCTGAGTAACGTGCGTGTGCCGACTGCGATCCTCTCGCCGCGATATTGTGCCGTTACTCCTTTCCCCGGGGTGTAAGCAAAATGCTCGGGATCGGCTGCGGAAATCCCTAGCTCGTCCGCTCGCGCCAAAATGGCTTTGGCCAGCGGATGCTCGGATTTGCATTCGGCGATAATAGCCGCGACGATGATTTCCTCCTCGGTGACGCCATCAAGCGGCACGACCTCACGAATGTGTGGTGTTCCGAAGGTGAGCGTGCCAGTCTTGTCCAACAAAACCGTGTCTACTGCCGCCAGGGCTTCCAGGTACAGACCACCCTTGACGATGGCTCCCTGCTTGGCGGCGCGACCAATAGCTCCCAGAATGGCAAGCGGCGTTCCGGCCGCGATACCGCAAGCGCCGGCCACAATGATGACCGAGATGGTCGAGCGCGCATTGCGCGTGATCGCGAACGTGAGAACGGCTGCGCCGAGTGCGAAATAAACCAGGTAACCGGCCAGACGATCTGCCGTCTTTTGGATGGGTGCTCGTGACTCCTCTGCGCGTTCGACCGCCTCGATGATCCTGCCAAACGTGGTATCTCGGCCGAGCTTCTGGGCCGTAATTTCCAAAGCGCCGCTTTGATTAATCGTACCTGCGTAGACCTCGGTCCCAGGCTGTTTCGCGACGGGCATGGGCTCGCCAGTGATGGATGCCTGGTCAACAAAAGACTGCCCTGCCGCCACGATGCCATCCACAGGAATGTGCCCGCCGGGCTTGACGATCACGGTTTCGGCCACTTGCACCTGGGTGATATCGATTTCGCTGACCTGACCATTCCGGCGGACGGTGACGGTCTTGGGAAGAAAGTCCAGCAGATCGCGGATGGCGCGCCGCCCTCGGCCGACGGTCAAACCCTCCAGCACCTCGGCGACCAGCACAAACAGCGTAATCACCAAAGCCGTGAAGAATTCGCCGATCGCCAAAGCCGCAACCAAGGCGATGGTCATCGAGAGTTCCATCGTCATCTTTCGACTGACGATGTCTTCATAGGCTTCCTTGAATATGGGGTAACCGCCGATCAGTGTGGCAACAATGCCGATCAGGCTGACGCGAGAAAAAGGCTCCCAAACCTTGAACCAGACTGCAGCGGCAGCCACGGCCACAAAGCCGATGCGCAGCCATTCGACGTAATCAAACTCGTGCTGGTGGCCAGATTCCTCATGCTCTGGGAGGTGACCGGAACTCTGTGATGCGGTGGGATGCGCGGTGCCAGCTGCAGGTTCCGCGACTAGATTTGGAAGGCCCAATTGGTTTCTCCTGGCTGTCGTCACCGCAGATAGGTTTTGACCATGTCAATCACTTCTTCTGCGGCTGCGGCCTGCCCGGCGGTAGGCCGCCGTCTTGAATCCAGAACGTGAGTGCGGATGTGCCCTTCCAGCAGTTCAGTCATCAGGCTGTTCATCGCCCCTCGGGCTGCGCTCATGAGGTGGAGAACTTCGGAGCAGTCCTGCTCTTCGGCGACCGTGCGTTCTAGTGCTTCGACTTGCCCGCGGACCCGCCTGATCCTGGCGAGCAACTTTTGCTTGTTCTGGATGATGTGGCTCATTGCAGAGCAATATAACATACATACGGGGGTAGGTATATGAGAGTTTTTGTGTTTAAGACAAGGGCCGGAGTGTTGACGGTCTACAGCCCGAACAATTCCCGCAAACGTTTGGTTTGGGCGCGGCTGACGGGGATTTCGCTCTGCTTCTTGTCGTCCATGCGCAGCTGGTACGAGCTCTTGAACCAGGGGACGACTTCCTTGATGCGGTTAATGTTCACCAGAAAAGAGCGGTGGGCGCGCCAAAAGAGATTGGGATCAAGACTGTCCAGCAGTTCCTCGAGTGTTCGACAGTTAGACTGGCCTTCCATGCCGCTCGGGCCGGAGGTCACAACGCTGATAATGCCGTCTTCGATGGAAGCAAAACAGATGTCTTTCTGGTTGACCAGGAACAGGCGGCCGGCGGCCTTCAACAGGACCTTCGCAGCTTGCGGCTTCTGCGATTCCAACATCTTCATCAGGGTTTCAATTTTGTCAGTCGACGGGCCGCCTTCCACCTTTGCGCGAGCTCTCTGCACCGACTGCGCCACCCGCTTCTTGTCAAAAGGCTTCAGCAGGTAGTCCACGGCATTGACTTCGAATGCCTTCACTGCGTACTGATCGAAGGCAGTGGCAAAGACGATCTTTGGCAAGGGTACTTTTCGGTCGAGCAATTTCTTGATCACGCCAAAGCCGTCGAGCCCCGGCATTTGCACGTCGAGAAAAACCAGATCAGGATTGTGTTCGCGGATTAGGCTTACCCCTTCGACGCCGTTCTTTCCCTGAGCGACCACGTCGACGTCTCCGACATTTTTCAGCAGGAAGGCAAGTTCGTCGCGGGCGAGTTGCTCATCGTCCACGATCACAGCGGATAGGGACATTCCTTCTCCTGGGGGCCAAGAAAAGTATAGCGAGGTGCTTTTGCCAGCGTCAATGCGGGCTCAGTGCGGACTGGGCATTCCGGGCATTCCTGCCGGCATCTGAAATTTCTGGTAGTCGGACGGGATTTCAAAGAGGCTAGGCGGCTGCGAGCCTTCCTTGATGTTCTGCAGTTCGCCTTCGCCGCTCTTGTTCTGCCATTTGACGGGGAAAGCAATCTTCTTATCGAGCCAAACGTCGCCGGTTTCGCCCTTCGAATTGGTGCCTTCGTATTTGATGGCGCTGCGTCCATTGACCGTGTCTGATCCAATCTTCTTGCAGGTACCACCCTGGTTGTAGGGCAGCTTCAGCCATTCTGAACAGGCATCGTCGATGTCGCGTGCCCGGAAGAAGTTCGAGATTCTTGGCCCTGCTGGCCCCTGGCCTTGGGGAAATTCCATGTACATTTTTCGCTCGGGAATCAGAATGGTGCTCATTTGGGTTGCGAGATTGATAATGACTGCGCCGCCGCCGCGGGCGTTCTTATCCTGGCTTTCAAAGCGCATTTTGTCTTTGGTAACAAACATCTTCGCACCGGGTTCCGTTTTTCCGTCCCGTTGGTTTACCACATCCGCGGAGAAATCCTCTTGTGCCAAAACGGCGGTTGCCCCGAAAGCAAAAACTAGAATCAGAAGCGCACGAGTGAATCGATGCATGAACGTCCCTCCATTTAATTGCGCAGGCAGGATAACAGAAACAGCCAGCACACGGGGAAGTTGGCTCGCAGCAGTGGGTCGGGGTGGAAGACGCCGAAAAGCTCCACGAAGAATCCAAGGCCCGCGGCGTGGCCATCCGGATGCCACCAACAAACTACTCGTGGGCGCTGGAGATGCACGTCGAAGATCCTGATGGGAACGTGCTGCGGTTGGGATCAGAGCCCAAGCGAAGTTCGCGGGCGTGGGCCCTTTGACTTCGCTCAGGGCAGGTCCGCGCCACACTCAAAGCTTGGTGAGGAAATCCACGATTTCGGGCTGGCTCCAATCCACCGGGCCGATGAACTTGCGGCGCAGAATGCCGTTGCGGTCGATGATGTAGGTTTCCGGCCAGCCGTGGGTTCCGTAAAGGGTGGCGCTTTTTTCGTCGGGATCGCGCACGGTGACGAAGCCGACTCTATAGTCCTTCAGGAATTTGTGATAGGCGTCGGCGTCCACGTCAATGCTGACCCCCAGCACAACGATGCCTTTGTCCTTCAGTCGCTGGTCCATTTGCACCAGCGAAGGCATCTCTTCGACGCAGGGCGGGCACCAGGTGGCCCAGAAGTTCAGCACCACAATCTTGCCGTGAAAATCACTCAGCGCGACTTTGTGGTCGGCATCCTGCACGGCGAACTCGGGAGCCGCAGTGCCGATGCGAGGTGGGCGCGTGCCGCTGTAGCAGCCGCTGAGAATGAGGGTAAGAGCCAGGAAAACGGAGCCGCGTCGCACAAAGATATAATAATTGATTCGACGCATGATCGCGGCAGATTCAGTAGCGGAGCGGCCGGTGGTGTCGGTGATTGTGCCGGCGCGGAACGAGGAAGTGAACCTCGGCGCTTGCTTGCACTCGCTCGTCGGGCAGACCGGCGTGAGCTTCGAAATCATCGTGGTGGACGATGGATCGACGGACTGCACCCGCGAGATTGCGCAGTCGTTTGCCGGAGTACACGTGGTCGAAGCCGGGCCGCTGCCGCCGGGCTGGAGCGGAAAAAATCACGCGGTGTGGATGGGAGCGAAGCACGCTCGCGGCGAGTGGTTGCTGTTCACCGATGCAGATACGGTGCATTTACCGGGCTCCCTGGCGCGCAGCGTGGCCGAAGCCCGGCAGCGTGGTGCGGCACTGCTTTCGTATTCTCCCGAACAAGAGGTCCACGGTTTCTGCGAGAAGGCTGTCATGCCGGTGATCTTCGCCGAACTGGCCGCTACATACCGGCCATCGCAGGTGAGCGATGCGGCGTCTCCCGCGGCGGCGGCCAACGGCCAGTACCTTTTAATCTCACGCGCGGCTTATGACGCGGTGGGAGGACATGCGGCCATCGCAGGAAATCTTCTGGAAGACGTTGCGCTGGCCCGAGCGGTGAAAGCTTCGGGACGCAGAATATTTTTTCGTTATGGCGGAAACGCGGTGCGCACGCGAATGTATCGCAGCTTTGCGCAATTGCGTGAGGGCTGGACGAAGAATTTGGTTTTACTATTTCCGTCGCCGATACGGCTAGCTTGGTTGCGCCTGCTGGAATTCGTGCTGATCGTCGGCAGTGCAGTGCTGGCAGTTTCGGATGAAGTAAAGGGAAGATCGGGAGCAGCGATTATCGCTGGCGTTCTGGCTGCCGTGCTCGCTACCTTATTTCTAAAACGCATTCGCAGGGCGCACTTCTGCTGGGATGCGAATGTTATGGCGGTCTTCGGGCTGCCGTTGTTCTCGTATCTTCTGTTGCGGTCTCACATCTCTTACAAGAACAGGTCAGTGAGTTGGAAGGGCAGAGCGTACACCGGACTGTCGGAGGGCGCGGACGTGGCAGGCGTAGAGCGCAGGAGCACGACGACAACCGCACAGCCCGACCGGGCCCGGCCAAGAACGGTGTAACTGAATGGTCTATTTAACTCGCAAAGCTGAATTTTCCGCGTCGCACTACTATCACAATCCCGAGTTCACTCCCGAGGAGAACCGGCGTGTCTTCGGCAAATGCAACAATCCCAACGGACACGGACACAATTACACGCTCGAAGTCACGGTGAAAGGCGAGGTCGATCCGCGGTCTGGTTTCGTGGTTGATCTCAAACAGTTGAAAGAAGTGCTCAATCGTGAAGTGCTCGATGCCATGGACCATCGCTTCCTCAATAAAGAAGTGCCGGAATTTTTCACGCGCATCCCGACCACAGAAAATCTGGCGATTGTGATTTGGCAGCGACTCGCGCCTAAGTTGAAGCAGGCGCAACTGCATCGCGTGCGGGTATATGAGACGCCGGATTTATTCGTCGATTTCTACGGTGAGGCATGAAAGCGTACTTGACGCGGCGATACATGTTTTCGGCGTCACATCGGCTGCACAGCGACGCCATGTCCGACAGGGAAAATGCGGAGACTTATGGCAAGTGCAACAATCCCTACGGGCACGGCCACAACTATGCGCTGGAGGTGACGGTCAGCGGTCCGGTGGACGAAGGTACAGGGATGGTTTGCAACTTAGCGGATCTCGATGGCTTTGTGCAGCGGGAGATTCTGGAGCGTTGCGACCACCAAAACCTGAATACGCTGCCGGAATTCGCCGAGGCGGTGCCGACCACGGAAAATCTGTCGATCGCGATCTACGATATTTTGCAGCGCGGGTTTCGCCAGGCTCATCTGGAAAAGGTGCGGTTTGAAGAGACGATGATGAATTCGTTCGAGTACTCGGGGGAGATAACCCCTAACACAGAGGCACAGAGGAACACAGAGGAGAATCGTGAAGAGTTCAGTTGAGAGTCCAACGATCACCAGCGCCAGTTTTGAAGAGTTGGTGAAAGAGATCATCGTGCGCCTGGGTGAGGATCCCACTCGCGAAGGTTTGGTGCGCACGCCCGAGCGAGTGCACCGGACCTACGAACACCTGATGAAAGGGTATAAAGAAGACCCTGAAGCGCTTTTGAGAAATGCGTTATTCACGGTGAGCTACGACGAGATGGTGATCGTCAAGGACGTGGAGATGTTCAGCCTGTGCGAACACCACATGCTGCCATTTTTCGGCAAAGTTCACGTCGCGTACATTCCCAACGGCAAGGTGATCGGGCTGAGCAAGATTCCCCGGCTGATCGAGATTTTTTCCCGGCGCCTGCAGATCCAGGAACGCCTGACCACGCAGATTGCGGAGACCATTCAGAAGGCGATTGAACCGCAGGGCGTGGGCGTGGTGATTGAAGCGCGTCACCTGTGCATGATGATGCGGGGAGTAGAGAAGCAACACTCGGCGGCGGTTACTTCTTCAATGCTGGGCTGTTTCCGCGAGGAGCAGGAGACGCGCACGGAATTCCTATCGCTGATTCGCAATCGGGCGAACGGGATTTAGGAGAGCCTGACCACAGAGGACACTGGAACACAGAGGAATTCTTCACTCCAATACCTCACCGGGATGAAACGAAAATCCACTCAGCCGCGCCTGCGGGGAAAAGTCGCACTGATTACTGGCGGCAATCAAGGCATTGGCCTTGCCATCGCGCATGCCCTGGCAGAGGAAGGATGCGACCTCGTCATCACCGGTCGCAATTCATCAACTCTTAAGCAAGCTGCAAAAACATTAGTTAAGCATGGCGTGCACATCCTGCCCGTGGTCTGCGATGTGCGGGACGAATCGGCAGTGGAAGCCCTCCTGGCTGCGGTGAAGGAGCGCTTTCATCGGTTGAACATTCTGGTCAATAACGCCGGCGTCGCCCACGGAAATTTTCAGGTCGCAGAACTGCCGGTGGAAGCGTGGCGGGAAGTTATCGATACCAACCTCACCGGCATGTTTCTGATGACGCGAGCGGCACTGCCGCGCATGAAACGCGGCGACACTATTGTCAATAATCTCTCGGTGTCGGCAAAGCGGGCTTTTCCCGGCATGGCAGCTTACACTGCGGCCAAGCACGGCGCGTTGGGATTCGCCAAGACTTTGCGCGAAGAACTGCGGCCGAAAGGGATCCGCGTGATTGCGCTGTTGCCTGGCGCGACCGGCACAGACATCTGGGACGCATTCTGGCCTGACGCTCCAAAGAAGAAGATGATATCGGCAGAAAGCGTGGCGCGGATCATCGTAGACGCTCTCTTGCTGCCAGAAGAAAGCACGGTGGAGGAGTTGGTGATTGCGCCGACCGGAGGCGCGCTGTAACCGGCCTAACGCTCAGGGCTGTAGGAGAGCCCGAGGTGCAACTGCAGATACTGTCCTTTGAAGCCGGGAGGCAACGCCGGAAGTGGACCGGACGCGGCAACGCCATGCCGGCTGGCGCGGTCGAGCGCGGCATCGCCCGAGCCCGACGAAATTCTCACGCCGGTGATCTTGCCGTCCTTCAAAATGACAAATTCAACCGAGAGACTGCGCTGCTTGCGCACATGGCCCTGGGCGACATTCGCGGCCAGGTTGCCGCGTACGGTGTCGACTATAACTTTCAAATAAGGTGTGAAATCGAAGCCGAAAGCATTGCTCAATATGCTGATGCTGGCCTGCATCTGCATGCTGGCAACGGATGGCCGGGCGGCCGACGCCGGTTTGCTCCCGGAGACTTGGGTGGTGTTCTCAGTTGAATGCGTTAAGCTCGAAAAGTCGTCGGTTCCCGGCGTCTCCACTTTCAGCGTGTCGGCAGAACGAAGGGAAGACATCTGACTCTGGTCCTGACGTGCCTGTCGCAGCTGCGCTAAAAAATCTTCGGCATTGGCCTTGGCCCTGGGAGTTCTTGCCCACGCGAGTGCGCGAGCAGCCGCCGCACCTGCTTCGTCAAGTTTGTTCATGTGCAGCAGTACCTGGGCCAGGTCGAACTGATAGATTGAGTTTCCCGGTTCCGACGCCACTGCCTTTTGCACCAGCGATAGCGCTTCTGCCAGAGTGTCTTCGTCTTCGGCCAGCTGCGTCGCGAGCAAAGCGTAAGCTGGAGCGAACTCGGGACTGATCGTGATCGCCTGCCGCAAGTCGTCTTCAATCTGGGCATCGTCGGGAACCAACCCTGTACTTTTTATGTCCAGAAGAGCTCGCAAGTAATGAGTAAAGAAATTCTTGGGATCAAGCGAAATGGCCTTTGAGACAGACTGCAACGCCTGATCTCCGTGGCCGTCAAAGAACTGGCACATCGCAAGATACTGGTAAGTGAGAGCGATGTTGGGATCGAGTTGCAGAGCGTCCTCAAGCTGAGCGGTTGCGTCGGGAAGCTGATTTCGCACCACCGCGAAGCCGCCTTGGTATGCTTCTGCCTCGGCCTCGGAAAGTGAGCGTACCTTCAGCTTGCTTTCGTCAATTCTCGCGGCTGGCGGCTCCTCCAGATAGATGAACTTGTTGCCTTTGACGTAGCCGCGCAGGTCAGATTGCAGCTTCTCGAGGTCGCCGAAGGCCAGGGATGCAGCTTCATCGCCGCTTTTACCCTCATCGAGTGCGTCGAGATAGGCATTGAGCATGGCTTGATGCGCTGTGCGGTCGCCGACCATCAGGTAGTGGATGAGCGCCCAGGACTCTGCATAAAACAATGAGGTCTTGCTCTCCTCGTTGTAATAAGGCGAGGAGCGATCCACCTTGAAAAGAACATTGAGCGGAATGGATGTGCTGTTGCGAAGCTGCTGCAGCAGGATGGGATCCGTTTGTCCCACGACCGCATCTTTCTCCTGGATTTGGGTATGCCCGTAGAACTCCGCCATCCCTTCCGCGAGCCACAGCGGCATATTGGGGAAGTAGGGAACGGTGATGGCGTGATAGTACTCGTGGTAAAGAGTGCGGTAAGGATTCGGCCCGCGAGCGCTGAGGTCGATAACCGCAAAGAACTGATTCAAGTGGCTGACAAAGGCCCCTGCCGGATGCGGACGGCCGTTGGTCCAATACTCCGGCAGCAGGGCGCGCATCGAGGCCGCATCCTTGACGGCAAGAACGGTCACGGTTGGATTGGGATGCGCGCTGGCGCCCTTGACCGACTGGCGAAACACGGCACGAATTAATTCGAACTGCAAGGCCGTGTTGCGCGCCTGCTTCTCTCCCGCATTGCTCACCACCACGAAATTGGGACTGCGGACTTCGACCCAGGTTGGGGATTTCGTGGCGGATGAAGCAGGAGTGAGGGAAGCGGCGAGGGCGATTCCGATGATTCTGCGAAACTGCGGCATGAGCCTGAACGAAGGCTCAGAATATCACGGTCGGTCTCGGCCGGGTTCAGCGCCTGCAGTCTTCGACGCGGAACCTGAAAACGTAGAGAGCGCGGAGGTTTTCGCAGAGGACGCGGAAAAAGAACTGCGCGGCGTCAGAAAAAGATTTCCGGAGACACGTGGAATCGCCGGCTCAGTTTGCGAATGTGCTCGGTGGTGAGCTTGCGCTTGCCGTTCAGGACCTCTGAGACGATGCTGGGCATGCCGAAGATATCGAGCAGATCTTTCTGCTTCAGTTCATTCGCCGCCATAAGTTCGTCGAGCACCGCGATGGGGTTTGCCGGCTTGAGAGCGTAGTGCCGTTCTTCGAAATCCTCGATGAGCAGGGTGAGCAGTTCGGCCAGACGTTCCTCCGCCGCGGTCAGCTTTGACCCCTTGTAGTCAAGTTCTTCGAGCAGGGCGGTGTAACGCTCGTTCTCCTTCTCGTTGCGAATGACAGCGGGCAGAGTCTTGGCGAGAAGAGTTGCATACTCGAGATCGACCTGTGCGCGGTGCATGTTCATATGTATCGGTAAAATCGGGCGGAAGCCCATGCCGAGGCGTGGTCTCATCCTCTATTTTAACCATCCGCGGATTTGCACGGATCGCTCAATCTTAGGCGGGTGTTCGGTATGCGTAAGGCTTTGCTGCATTGCGGACTCGTTCACAAGCATCCTGAACTTGAGTAGCCGCTATCTTCATGTCGCGCTCGCGCGGGCGCATCGAGGATTCTTGCAATCTTACGAATGCAATATTGATGTTCCCCATCTCGCTTTTGGCGATCGCGGATAGGTCGGCCGGCAAGTCGTAATCCTGCATAACAACTCTCGAAGCGGCCTCGATCTTGTCGAAAATCAGCTATTCCTCCTCTGCAATGTCCCGAGCTGCTTGAGCAACTCCATATCGCGTGTGCAGCGCAAAGAGGGACCATGCCGCCTTTTGCAAGTCTCGAGTCGCCTCAGTGAGCGATCTCGCAGCGAGGGTCACTGCACGGTCGGTGCCCTCGTTCGCTTTCGGTGATGTCTGCTTCTGTTTTTGAGCCCTAATGAACTCTCGGTTCATTTCCTCGACTTGGGCCCTCAGGTCTCGGGGAAACAGCTGGACCTCAATCCCAGCATCACTTAGAAGTTGGTCGCCGAGTCCTCGGATGTCCGGATTCGGATCCAGCATTCCGATAACAACGCGAGCCACTTTTCGGTCTATAAGACGCTGTGCACAGGCAATCTTCGGATGTCTCCTTGTCGTGCAAGGTTCAAGCGTGGTGTAGACCGTAGCCCCCGCGACTAGGCCGTCTGCTAGCTTGTCCTCGAGGGCGACAAATTCCGCGTGAGACTTCAGATTTTCTCCGCGGTGGGCCTTGCTCAGAACCACGCCATCCTTAACGACGACGGCGCCAACCTTCGGATGTGGTCTTCCGTCCTCCGGGACACTCTTCGCTGCCTCCTCGATGGCCATCACTGCAAATCGTCGGTCGTCGTCCGCCGCGCTGGGATTCACCGTGCCCACGTATGTGCGAAGCCGCGGCACCAGATTCGACAGGTCTTTGTAGTCGATCAGCACGTCTCTCGACTCGCTGTATATATTATCGACCAGCCATCGCAGACTCTCGTCTTTCAGATGACGATTGATATGCTCGTTTGTAAATCTCACGCAGTGCCTCTCCTCGTGTGAGGCGCTGTCGTAGATTTGCCGGACAATTTGGACGTGGGCTTCGCTTACGCTGCGAGGCAACTCGGTCAGCAGTCTGTCAAAATCACCGACATATCTGCCGAGCAGATCGATAAAGAAGTCGATGTACTCCAATATTTCCTGGGGCCAATCGAGTCTATCTTGGTTTGCCTCGACCTCAGTTCTTAGCTGGCTGAGCTCCTTGACAGTGGAAGCTGTGTTCTCTCGCCAGTTCCGAAGGCGTGACAGGATCGCCTCCATTGGAACCCCGGTGTAATCGGTCGCGCCAGCGAAAATTGATCGCCGCCTTTCGGCCACTGCCTTGCCCTCCGTCCCTTGCTGCATCAAGGAATTAACGATTTCTAGAACGCATCCACGCCCGTCACACTCTGCCCGATGATCAGCGTGTGAATGTCGTGTGTGCCCTCGTAGGTTTTCACCGACTCCAGGTTCATCATGTGCCGCATCAGCGGATATTCGTCGGCGACGCCGTTGGCGCCCAGAATGTCGCGCGACATGCGGGCGCACTCCAGCGCCATCCAGACGTTGTTTCGCTTGGCCATGGAGATGTGCTGGGCGCCGGCTTTGTCTTTATCTTTCAGGCGCCCAACCTGCAGCACCAGCAACTGGCCCTTGGTGATCTCGTTAATCATCCAGGTGAGTTTTTCCTGCACAAGTTGATGAGAAGCAATCGGCTTATCGTGGAACTGCTTGCGGAGCAGGGAGTACTGCAAAGCACAGTCGTAGCAGGACATGGCCGCGCCCAGCGCGCCCCAGGCGATGCCGTAGCGCGCCTGGTTCAGGCACATCAGCGGAGACTTCAGGCCACCGGTTTTGGGCAGCAAGTTCGACTCGGGGATGCGGACATCTTGCATGGAAAGGCCCGAAGTCACCGACGCGCGCAGCGACCACTTGCCGTGAATGTCTTCCGCCGTGAAGCCGGGACGGTCGGTTTCGACCAGGAAGCCCCGAATGTTGTTGTCTTCGTCCTCAACCTTCGCCCAGATCACGGCGATGTTGGCGATGGAGCCTGAGGTGATCCACATCTTTTCGCCGTTGAGGACATATTCTTTCCCAACTTTGCGGGCGCGGGTGCGCATGCCTCCGGGATTGGAGCCGAAGTCCGGTTCGGTCAGCCCGAAGCAGCCGAGCTTCTCCCCGCTTTGCAGCGCCGGAAGCCAGGTTTGTTTCTGCTCGTCGCTGCCAAAGGCATAGATCGGATACATGACCAGCGCCGACTGGACGCTGACGAACGAGCGCACGCCGGAATCGCCGCGTTCCAGCTCCTGCATGACCAGGCCGTATTCAACGTTGGACATTCCGGCACATCCGTAGCCCTGCAGGCTGGCGCCAAAGAAGCCGAGATCGGCCATGGGCTTCACCAGTTCGCGTGGGAAGCGCCCGGCGCGGTTGCATTCTTCAATGATGGGAATGAGGTTGTCTTCAATAAACTGGCGGGCGGTATCGCGGACCAGGCGTTCGTCGTCGGAGAGCAAGGCATCGAAGCCGATGAAATCGACACCGCGGAATTTGAGGGCCATAGGATTCTCGTTTCTGTTTTGAAGGACTTTCCAAGCTAGCAAAGGGTGGGAAGCGGGTCAAACCGAGCTGTTGCTCTCAGGTCGTGGGGTTTGATGGGAGGAGCCAAGCGCGCAATTTACTTCCCACCCTTTCGCACAAAACGCGAAAGGATGGGGCAGCCAGCTAGCACTTATTCGTTCGTTCCTGCTCCCCCTTTGGCGGGCTTATAACCATCGGGAATCTTAAAGAGGGCGGGATCGGGCTCTTCGCGGCTGATTTGAGTCACTGTCAGCGTTACCGACCCCTTGCGCGGATCGCTGTGTTTGACCATCAGGTTGATGCGGAGATCTTCGGAATACCAGTATTCATCGATGATCTCGATTGCCTTGCCGCCGTCGCCGACTTCAGGCAGGACGGTCTGAGATTCGCGAACGCCGTGCGCCGGCAGTCCGCCAACATCGTGAGTGCCCAGGTCTTCTTCCTTCGTGAAGTCATTTGAAGGCAAGCTGCTCCCGGCCGATGAAGCAGTATGAGCGGGCGGCACGGTGGACGGCGGATGATTTACCGTCATGGTCGAGAAAGTCCGCTCGGCGGGAAATAACCTGGTTGAAAGCCGCGTCGCAGGATCGTAAAGGTGAATGCTCTCGACGGCAGGTGTCTCCGTGGTCGACTCGGGCAAGAGCGTCCTCGACTCGTTGTGGATGCGCCCCCGGCTGTCGCGAGCGATATTGCGGAACGTCTTGAGTTTGACGACGGAGCCGTCAGGCTGAACCTTCGACCGCTCCACTTTGACCACTCCGCTGAACGGCGCATTTGGGATGGGCGTAACAAAGATGTCCTGGGCTGGAGCAGCCGCGCCGATCAACAGGACTGCCAGGCACGACAGCAGCAGAGAGAATCGCAGATTCATGGAAGACCTCCAGCGACGCCCGCAGCCGACAGAATAGTCCAGCCGTCCCAGGTTGGCAAGACGGTGCTAGGGCGTCGATTCCAGCGAACTGCAAGACTTCGGGTGAATGAAAAGCGTGGGATCCTGCGGGTGAAAAAAAGACGTTGCTGTAACTCGTGGCGCTCCGAGGGTCATCGAAATGTAAAATGGTTGTCAAACCTGCGGGACTGACGCGCCCTGGCCGATGTTCGGCATCTAAACTTCTCAAAGGGATGTGGGGCAGTAACGATCCGAAATATGATTTCTCGGTTCCATCATCAAGTGGTGGCGATTCTCCTGCTGTGGTCGGCCGGGTTTGCCTGCCTGACGCCGAATGCGGCCGCTGCCGACATTCCCACGCTCTCCCTGGATCAGGGCTTCCACCTTCTTCACGACCTCGACTTTGACCGGGCGCACCAGGTGTTTGTCTCCTGGCAAGAGCAACACCCGGACGACCCCATGGGGCCGATCGGCGACGCGGCCGGTTCACTGTTTGCAGAATTCAATCGTTTGGGTGTTCTCGAGGCGCAGTTCTACGAAGATGACCGGAGGTTCGAGGCGCGCCAGAAACTCAATGCGGAACCGGCGGCGCGAGAGCGCTTTAATGCGGCTCTTATCCAAGCTGAGAGCCGCGCCCAGGCTCGCCTGGCCAAGGACGCCAAAGACCAAGACGCCTTGCTGGCCATGGCGCTGGCTTCCGGCTTACGTGCGGACTATGCCGCCTTGATCGAGAAGCGCAACCTGGCTTCCTTGCGCTTCACCAAAGTGGCCACAGGCTGGTGCCAGAAACTGCTGGCGGTTGATCCCCAGTGCTACGACGCTCACCTTGCTACCGGGATCAGCCAGTACCTGATCGGCAGCATGCACGCGCCGGTTCGATGGCTGGTGCGAGTGGGTGGTCTGTCCGGCGACAAGGCAGCGGGCATCAATGAACTGCAATTGACGGCCCAACGCGGGCGTTATCTGGCGCCGTTTGCGCGTATCTTGTTGGCAATCGCCTATGTGAGGGACAAGGACGCACCCCGGGCGCGGCGGATGTTGGTCTCTCTTCGCAACGATTTCCCACAAAATCCACTGTTTGCGCGGGAAATTGGTCGTCTCGACGCGCGGCGCTGAGACGCAAAAGTTTCCCAAGTTGGGTCTCAGAAATTTGGCCAGCCGTTTTTTCCTTTATCAGAAATTCACAGAGTTGTAACCATCCTGTAACAATCGAGACGTAAAAGGGACGGGATCATAAAACTCATCCTAGGAGGTATCCTCGCGTGATGCGCCGAATAGCGTTGTTGTGTCTGGCTCTGGCCGTCCCCGCTCTTGCGCAGACCACATTGAATGGGGCAGGCGCAACTTTTCCTTATCCCATCTATTCCAAGTGGTTCAGCGAATATCACAAAGCTCATCCTGATATTGAGATCAATTACCAGTCCATCGGCAGCGGCGGCGGCATTCGCCAGGTCTTGTCCGGCACGGTCGATTTCGGCGCCAGCGACGGGCCTATGACCGACGAGCAACTGGCTCAAGCCAAGAGCAAGATCCTCCATGTGCCTACGGTGTTGGGGGCGGACGTTCCCGCCTACAACGTTGCTGGCGTCACCGCGGTGTTGAAGTTCACGCCGGAGACGCTGGCGGGAATTTTCCTGGGCAAGATTGCGTCCTGGAATGATGCGGCGATCGCAAAGGACAATCCCGGTGTGAAACTGCCCAACGATCCCATCGTTGTAATTCATCGCTCCGATGGCAGCGGCACCACCTACATCTGGACGGACTACCTTTCCAAGGTCAGTTCCGAGTGGCAGAGCCAGGTTGGCAAGGGGGCCTCGGTCAGGTGGCCGGTCGGGCTGGGCGGCAAGGGCAACGAAGGGGTGGCCGGTATGGTGCGCCAGATGCAGGGATCGATCGGCTACATCGAGCTGATCTACGCCATCCAGAACAAGATCCCCTACGGAGTCGTGAGGAACGCGGCCGGAAGCTTCGTCCAGGCTAGTCTGGACAGCGTCACTGCCGCGGCGGCGTCGGTCAAAAGCATGCCAGCCGATTTTCGCGTTTCCATCACCAATGCGCCGGGCAAAGACGCGTACCCCATATCAAGTTTTACCTGGCTGCTGATCCCGGCGCAGTCGAGAGATCCGGTGAAGGGCAAGATTCTCGCGGACTTCCTGAACTGGATGGTGGGGCCGGGTCAACAGATGACCGCCGACCTTTCGTACGCGCCGCTGCCAGAAAGCGTGGCGGAAAAAGTCAAGGCGGAAATCAAGCAAGTGCACTAGCCAATTTGATTTCTGTAAGCAATCAAAGTTCGCCTCCACCCCCGCGAGGCAAAGGAGAGGAAAATGAAGTCTGTTCTCAGGTGGTGTGTAGTTCTCGTTCTGTGTTTGGCAAATATGTGGGCGCAAACCGCGCCGGCGACTGCGCCGGCAAAAAAGAAGGCAACCAAAACCGGAGCGGTGACCGCGGACGACGTCCAGGAACTGAAGAACGCCTTGGCCGCACAACAACAACAGATCCACGAACTCCGTGAGGAAATGCGCCGGCGCGATGCCGCTCTGCAGCAGGCGCAACAGCAAATGCAAGACGCGCAGGCAGCGGCGGCGGCAGCCCAGGCCAAAGCGGACCAAGCGTCCGCGCAGGCCAGTCAGCAACAACAGGCAGTCTCCGATCTCAAGACCGATGTCTCTGACATCAAGCAAAATGCCACCAATGCGGCGTTGAGCTTGCAGGAGACGCAGAAGAACATCCAGTCGAGCCTGGAAAGCCCGTTGGCGATTCACTACAAAGGCATCAACATTACTCCGGGCGGATTCCTGGCGGCAGAAACCGTGTGGCGCCAACATGCGCTGGGCTCGGACATCAACACGCCTTTCAACTCCATTCCGTTCGATGGCGCCACGGCCAGCCACATGTCGGAGTTCTTCGGCTCCGGGCGCCAGTCCCGCATCTCCATGCTGGCGGAAGGCACTTTGAGTACGATGAAGCTCACAGGCTACGTGGAAGCTGACTTTCTGTCGGCCGGCGTGACCTCGAACAATAACGAGAGCAACAGCTACACGTTGCGCCAACGGCAAGCGTGGGGCCAGGCAGCCCTGAACAGCGGATGGACCTTCACCGGAGGTCAAATGTGGAGCCTGGTGACGGAAACCAAGAAGGGTATGGACAACCGCACCGAAGCACTGCCCATGACCATCGACCCGCAATATAACATCGGCTTCAGCTGGGCGCGGCAATACGGTTTCCGCATCACCCGAAATTTTGCCAACAAGCTGTGGATTGGATTCGCGGTGGAAGATCCTCAAACCACCACCGCCGGCAGTCTGGTTTCCGGACAAAACAACTTCATCATCGGTTCGCAAGGTACCGGTGGCGGTCTCTACAATGCCACGACCAACTACTCCTTTAACGCGATGCCGGATCTGATCGGCAAGATCGCGTTCGAGCCCGGCTTCGGACACTACGAAATCTTCGGGGTCCTCAGCGATTTTCGTGATCGCATCTTCCCCTGCGGCGGGCTGATCTCTGCCAGCAATGGAGTTTTGCCGCCCAGTGTTTCCTGCGGGACCGGCAAGGTGCCCAACGCCTCGGGAGCGTACAACAACTCAGAACTGGGCGGTGGCGCCGGCGCTAACGTCCGCTTTACCGTCCACCAGCACGTCGATCTAGGCGTTCACTTCCTTGGTGGCCAGGGAATCGGGCGCTATGGAAGCGCACAACTTGCTGACGTGGTGGTCCGCCCAGATGGCGTTCTGGTGCCGGTCAATAACTATCAGGCGCTGGGCACAATCGAGTGGCATTCCAAGCGGCTGGATGTGTACTTGAACGGTGGCGGCGAATATGAAGGTCGTGAAGCGTTTGTGGTGAACGGCAAGGGCGCCGGCTATGGCTCCAACCTGTTCGACAACTCCGGCTGTTACACCGAAGCGCCCCCGAGCGGAACCGTAACCAACGTGGACACGCCGGTTTCCAGCAGCGCCCCGGTCGGCTCGGTCGGAAGCGGCACCGTGCCCAATCCCGGCACTGTGGGAACTCCGCTCACTCCCGGATTCAACCCCGCAGGCCCTTCCAAGTGTTCTGGCAATACCCGCTCGATCTTTGAAGGCACGATCGGGTTCTGGTATCGCTTCTACAACGGCCCCAAAGGCCGGCTGCAATGGGGACCGCAGTACTCCTACATCGATCGCAATACCTGGGCCGGCAAGGGCGGCAATCCGAACGCAACTGAAAACATGTTCCTGACCTCGTTCCGCTACTATCTGCCTTAGGGCGGGAGTTGGTTTCTTGGATCACCGCGGGCGCCGGCGCAAAGCTGGCGCCCGTCGTGCTAGCGGCGGCATCGGAGCCGGTCGCGGGTGTTCTATACTAGATGGGTGACGAGACTGAGTATTATCGGCGTATTGGTATTTTCCATGTTGTTGGCCGCGCCCGTCTTCGCGGTGGAGAAGCATACGGTCGAGAAGCGTTACGAGAAGGGCACGATCACCGATGTCCAGGAGAAGACCAAAACGCGGGTTCTCTATTACGTGGTGAACACGCCGATCACCAAGGACGAACCGTACTACGAAGTCTCGCTGCAGACGAAAGATACAACCTACCTGGCTCGCTATACTCCGCGCCATGCTGCCGACACGCTGGACGAGGATTGGCAGGCGGGTGCGCAGGTAGACGTCAGAGTTGAGGGGCGGCATCTATTCCTCAAGCGCCAAAGTGGCACGGAAATGCAATTTGTTATTTTGAAGCACACTGCCGTGAAAACGGGGCAGACAGACTCAGTACCCGCACCTGCGAACAAGTAATCCGCCGGTGCGTCTTTGTACATTCCTTACCGGTTCCCAAAGAGCCAAAGCATGGTCCGCAACGCGCTGGACAGTTCCGCTTACTACATCAACCGTGAAGTGTCGTGGCTGGCGTTCAACCGGCGTGTGCTCGAGGAGGCGGAAGATCCCAACAATCCGGTGCTGGAGCGGGTCAAATTCCTTTCTATTACCGCCAGCAACCTGGACGAATTTTTTGAAGTCCGGGTAGCCAGCCTGATGCAGCAAATCGAAGACGGCTACACCGAAGCCGGGGCCGACGGGCTTACGTTGCTGCAGGAACGCGATGCCTTGAACCGCGAGACCCACGACCTGGTGGATGACCAGTACCACTGCTGGAACGAGCAACTGCGCCCCCTGCTGGCGGAGAACGGCATCCGCGTGCTGGGACTCCACGAACTCGACGCTCGGGGGCGCGAATTTATTGAGCAATATTGTGAGCGGGAACTGGATCTGCTGCTGACTCCGGTGACCGTGGATCCGGCGCATCCTTTCCCGCGAGTGATCAACAAAGCGCTGTGCGTGGCCTTTCTGCTGCGCCGCCGCCGGCGTTCTTCCATGACCTATACCGGCGTGGTCACCGTGCCGCGAGCTTTGCCGCGGCTGGTGCGCCTGCCCTCCGAAGGGACGGTGGATTTCATTTTTCTGGCCGACCTGGTAGTCCACCACGCCTCACGCATGTACCACGGCTACGACATCGTGTCTTCAGCGGCGTTCCGCGTGACTCGGAACAGCAATCTGTATCTGGCGGAAGAAGAGTCACGCAGCCTGCTGGAATCGGTGCGCACCGAGTTACATAACCGGCGCAAGGGTGATGCCGTGCGGCTGGAGATCGAGTCGGATGCCGACCCGGAGATCATCGAACGGTTGCGGACGAATTTCGAGCTGGAACCGTGGCAGGTGTTTTCTGTCAACGGGCCGGTGAACCTGTCACGTCTGTTCAACATTTACGAGCAGACAGAGCACCCCGAGCTTAAATACAAACCCTTCATTCCGCGCGAACTTCGGCTGACTGCCAAGTCACAGGACCTTTTCGAGGAGTTGCGGCGTCACGATGTTCTCCTGCACCACCCCTATGACTCCTACGACGCGGTGGTTTCGTTTATCGAAGCGGCTGCGGAAGATCCCAACGTGCTCACCATGAAGCAGACGCTGTACCGCACCAGCGAGCATTCGCTGATTGTTCCGGCGCTGATGTCGGCGGCGGCCAAGAAAGAAGTCACGGCGGTCGTGGAGCTGAAGGCGCGTTTCGACGAAGCCTCCAATATTCGCTGGGCGCGCGATCTGGAGGATGCCGGGGTGCAGGTGTTCCACGGACTGGTGGGGCTGAAGACGCACTGCAAACTGTCGCTGCTGGTACGGCGGGATCCCGACGGCGTGACGCGGCGTTATGCTCACCTGGGCACGGGAAACTACAACACCACGACTGCCCGCATCTACACCGATTTGAGCTTGTTAACCGCGGACCCGCAGATTACCGGCGCGGTGCATGATGTGTTCAGCTTCTTGACCGCTTATGCCGAGCATCCGAACTATGACCCGCTGCTGGTTGCGCCGCTGAACCTGGCCGAGCACAGCCTGGCCTTGATTGCCCGCGAAGCAGAACATGCGCGGCACGGCCGTCCCGCGCATATCATCGCCAAGATGAATGCGTTGCTCGACCGGAACATCATTATGGCGCTGTACCGGGCCTCCCAGGCGGGGGTAAGAATTGATCTGATTGTGCGCGGCATCTGCGCCCTGCGGCCGGGAGTGCGCGGGGTCAGCGACCACATTCGCGTGCGCAGCATCGTGGGCCGGTTCCTGGAGCATAGCCGGATTTATTACTTCGCAAACGGGGGTCAGGAAGAGATTTATCTCGGCAGCAACGACTGGATGCCGAGAAATCTCTACGAACGAGTGGAAGTACTTTTTCCACTGAAAGACGAGTTGCTGCGCGAGCGCGTGCACCGGGAGATCCTCCAAGCCTACCTGGCCGACAATCTGAAATCGCGCCTGCTGCAGAAAGACGGCAGTTACATCCGTGCGTGGCGAGCGCAGGGCAAACGCCGGCCGCCATCCGGATCGGCAGCCCTCAGCGCCCAGGATTTCCTGATCAGCGTGGCGGAAGGAAAGCAGACTCCGGAGGCCATTCCGCTGGCGCCTACCCCGCGACGCATTCGAGCGACTATCGGAAGGGAACGATAAGCGGCCATGATCATTTATTTCCTGCGTCACGCCAATGCCGGCGAGCCTTTGAGCAATCCCAAGAAAGATGAAAAGCGCGCCCTCGACCGCGATGGCATGGAGCAATGCGGACTCGTGGGCCGGGCCTTAGCGGCCATGGATGTCCAAGTGGATAGCATCATCTCCAGTCCGCTCAAACGTTCGGCGCAGACCGCTGTGCTGGTCGGAAACGAACTTAGTTACGAAGGAAAGTTGCACCTGGAGGCCGCGCTGCGGCCGGAAGGTTCCTTCTCCGATTTTCGCCGCATGTTGGAGAAGTATGCAAGGCAAGAAAACGTCATGGTGGTGGGCCACAATCCCAACTTGAGCGAGTTTCTGGGCCGCATGATCAGTGAACCCGGCTGCGAAGCCGGAATCGAACTGAAAAAAGGCGCCGTGGCCCGAGTGGAGATGGGACGCAACTCTGCCGTGCTGAACTGGTGCCTGACTCCCAAAATCCTGCGCACGCTTTACGCCGCCGCGGCGGAAAGTTCCCGGCCAAAGACTTCCCGGAAGTAGCTTTTTTCCTTCTCCACCGCCCAGAGTTCCAAATCCACCGTGCTTCGCGGCTTGATGTTCAGAATCACCCGCACTTCACTGTCATAAGTGCGGATGCGGACTGCACGGATCGCATGGCTTCGGCTGAGGTTGAGGGCGCGCGCCAGACGCAGGATCAAAGATGCTTTTGGCACACACTCCTGGTCGGCATCGGGCAGGATCTTGATGGTGCTATCGCCCAGAGCGGGCCGTGATTTCCCAAGATAGCGAGCGATGGCAGCGATGACTCTGCGCTGCTCCGGCGTATATCCCAGAATTTCCGAATGCGAAATGATGTAATGGGTGTGCCGATGCCGGCCGTTGCGGTTGACGTAATCGCCGACCTCGTAGAGCATCGCGGCAGCCGACAGCCACTCCGCATATTCCGGCGGAAGGCCGTGCACCGACTTCAGCGCGGCGAAAAGCTGCATGGCCGAATCGCGCACCTGGAGAGCGTGGTCCATGTCTACTCGATAGTGTTCCACCGCCGCGCGAATGGAGTCCCATCGTTCCGACTCGATCTGTCTGCCGGACCGCGTGCTGCGGTCATACTCCGCCGCCATCTGCTCCAGCAGTCCGTCGCGCAGCCCTAACGGAGAAAAACGAAATCCTCCAAGCTGGCAGCGTTCCAGGAGGGCAGCGTAAACCGCCGCGCCGGCGACGACGATCTCTGCCCGCCGCGGACCCACGCCGGAAAGCTTTCTGCGGTCTTCCAGCGGCAAGCGGGCCAGCAGCTTGGCAATTCTCCGCATCTGCGCGGTGGAAACGCTGGCGACGCGCCCAGCCTTGGTCTTGTACAGCCCGTGACAAACCGCGGCGAGAGACTCAGCCGTTCCCGACGTGGCAATCACCACCTTCGGCCGCAGGCGCCGGATGCGGTCGGCGGTGCGCTCAATTTCCCGCGAGATGAACCCACGCATCTGCCGCAATTCTGATTTGCGCGGCGGATCGTGATGCAGAAATTCGTTAGTCAGCCGGACGGCGCCGAGGGGCAGACTGATGGTGCTACGAATGTGGCCCTGGCCGGAGATGGTCAGCTCACAGCTTCCTCCGCCCAGGTCCACCATCAGCAAAGGCGAAGTGCTCAGGCGCAGGTTGGAAACCAGGCCGAGATGGATCAACCGGGCCTCCTCCAAGCCGGAGATGATCTGCATCGTCCATCCCGTGGCGGAGCGCACCCACTCGGTGAAGGCGTGGGAATTGCGGGCGTCGCGCAAGGCGCTGGTGGCCACCACACGGACGGAATCCGCGCCGGCATTCTGCACGGCGCGATGAAACCGCCGCAGCACTTTCACTGTGTCAGCGATGGCTGCGGGCGAGAGGAATCCGCTGCGGTATACCGATTCGCCCAAGCGGGTGACCTCGCGGTCCTCATGAATTTCGATGAGACGATGCCGGGAGAGACGCGCGATTTTCAGGCGAACCGAGTTCGATCCGATATCGACAGCGGCAAAGGTCGGCATGACGAGGAGGGCAATAGTTTACCGCGAGGGAGGGGAAGTGTTCTAAGAATGAATACGTACGGAAACGGAAACATCGTTGCCGAGTCCTTCTGTTGGCTGGGAACAAAAAAAGCCCGCTCCTTGCGGAGCGGGCTGGTTAATCGGATCGCGGACCATCAAGCGTACAGAGGTCTGCTCTCTAGATCACTAGGGAAGGAAGCCGATCTTCGGGCTCCCCCAACCACTTGCCAGATCATAGCCGGTTGTGGCTGCATAGCCATTCGATCCACTTGTGATGTCGTGCAAGTCCCTGCCATACCCCGCACCCATCCCAAGCCGGTAAAGAGCTGGATCGATGAAGCCGTACGGCTTGGACGCGTTTGAGTTCGCCAGCGCGATGAAGCCTGCCCACATCGGAGCCGCAAAACTGGTTCCGCCATACAGGTTAGCACTGCAGGTGGTTTGGTCGGCGCAGACGTAAAAAGTGAAATTCGAATTTGCCGAAACGTCCGGGCCGTTGCGAAGGGTTTCGGAGCATGGATCGATGCCGAGAGCGACGCAGGCGGCAGCGGTTGTCTTCTGCCAGGAGGGAATCGGAATGTTATTCGGCGAAATTCCGCCGCCACCGTCGACCCAGACGGTTTCCGCCTTCCAGGGACCGCCAGCGCTCTGGGTGGTCAAGTCCGTCCCGCCGACCGAGATCACATATTGTGAATCGGAGGGCCAGATGGAACCGCTTCTTTGCCAGTCCTGGCCGTCGCCGGCCGCGTCAAAGAAGGTCTGGCCTTGTGCCCCGTACTCCTTGAAGTAGGGGCTGTCTGAGTTGGGATCCGCCGGGTTCCAGTACCAGGAGGAGCTCAAGCTGAAGTTCAGCGGACTGGAGGTAGCCATGCCGTTCAGAATGGCAGTATCGCTAGAGCCAATGAACTCGGTTAGGCTGGTCAGGTTGGGCGCCATGCCGAGCGCCTGGGTCATGTCGAGAGTCTGTTCCGTGTCATCACAACCCTGGTTGGCGAAGCAGTTGGTGGGCGTGCCGTCAACCGAGGTGAGAGTGATGGGCACATTCAGGGTTTGCTTGGCGTTCTTGTAGTAAGTCGTCAGGTCGGCCAGGTCGGTCCCTGCATATTCCAAAATTCCGACCGATTGCCCGGCGCCCGTCAGCTTCGTCCCCCCGTAATATGCGGCGCGCATGTCGCTGCCGCAGAAAGAGGCCTGAGGGCAGGAGCCAGTCTGGGCCAGGGGCTGCGTGCCCGGATCTCTGCGTCGGAGCGCGGTGCGCGGGATCGAAAAGTTGTCGAGACCTTCGATGTGCCAGAGCTGGACCGAGAGGTTCGGCGTGGGTTCGCGGTCAGGAGCGTAGAATTTGCGGTTTTCGGTGGGGTGCTGATAAATGCCCAAAGTTACGTGGAGGGCCTTCTCAATGTTCGACACCGGTCCCCGGACATCCACGTTCACGCGATTGCGCGAGAGGCCAACCACAGTAAGACCGTTGGCTTCCGCCCAACGAATCACGGTGTTGTAGTCTTCATGACTCGGGCCGTATTGCGCGGTGAACTCTTCCACGGTCAGGTACTGGTGATAAGAGGAGCTATAAGGATCCTGGACATCCTCTAAGAATCTGTCTAACGCTTCCTCGTTACGCAGCGGCAGAGCGACAACGAGGCGCAGGGATTTGGTTGCGGGAAGATTCTCCACTAACAGCGCTTGACCATTGCGAACCACGTCACGGACGTGATGCGTCAACACGGGCTGGGACTGCGCTTGGCAGACCAAATTCATCACCGACACAAGCGCGACGAGTGCTAGTAACCACGTACTTACCCTTCGAATCATGAGTTTTCCTCCGGTATGCAGAACTGACATTTCTTGGAAATACGTTTTCGGACAAAGTCACGAGGCAGCGCGGATTTTACCACACCGAATCACCATCCCTGTGTCAAGAGTTTGTAAAATCCGGCCACGATCACAAGAGAAGCGAAACAAGATCAACACGAGAAGCGAAGCCGAGTTTACAGCAACCACGAGCGATGTCAACGGTATTCGACGAGTGATGATTAAAATGGGTGGGACGCAACTCTTAAGGTGCAAGACTTTGCGATTATTGCGCAAACTGGGTGCGATGCGAGCCGGTTTTGGCGAGCTGGTAAGGACTACGCAGCGGCGGAGCGGGAAAGAACTTTGGCTGAAGGTTTGCGCGTTTCCGCTGGCTGCACTGGCAGCGGGTGTGAACCTTTGCCCGCAAGCGCAGTGCGCAGCTCTGCGACGGCGTCCAGACTCTGACGGAACTTGGCCTGGGTCACGTTGCGCAGCATGGCGACCAGGGCTGAATCGCGGATGCTGCCCAGCAACTCCTCCGCCTTCTGAGTGAGTTTGAGCCAGTCGTGCCAATCGCCAATCACATCCTGCATGTGCTTGAGTTGTTCGACGGCACGTTTGGCCTCCGGGTCATCGCCGCTGAGTTCGGCAATGTAGCGGGCGCGCTTGCCGATGATGCGGTATTGATGCAGAGTCTTTTCCGTGAGCGGAACATGTTCCTGTCCGAGCGCAGCGAGTTTGCGGAACACGGCTGCCCGCGGCTCGCCGCTGCTGGGGATGGTCAGGCGGCGGGCGGCGCGGTTCAAACGTTTGCGAAGCTGCGCGGCGGTTTCGGGATCGAACGCCTTGGCGAGTTTTTGCTCGCGTCGCGCGCGCTCCGCTACCAACGCCTGAAGAAACTGTGCCTTGTGGCCATTGCCCAGCGGGACTTTCAGGCTGTGCAGGGCAGCGATCTGCACATCAAGATCGCGCACCCGGCCCGCCTTCTTGCGCAAGCGGCCCAGCAGCTTGAGCAGCTTGCGGTCATTGCGGTGTTGCTCCAGGACAACCTCGCTGAGCAAAGCTTCTACGCGCCGGCTGTGGGTGCGGAACTTATGCACCGCTTCGGGAGCAGATTTGCGCGACAGCCTGGTGATTTCGCGCGCCAGCTTGTGAATCGTCATGCGGCTGCGTTTGGCATCAATCGGCATACAAGGCGCGCGAGTTAGGAAAAACTACAAGGGAATTACGGAAAATGCAACAGACATTGTTCACATACTGCTGCACGACGGCGAGCCGGTATTTTAACACTCCTTTAACAAGGAGTCTGCTAGCCTCGAAGCGATGGCCAATCAAGCATTGGGAGCTCCTCGCTTGCCTGGACCGCAACCCGTTGCAAAACCAGAGGTTGTCTCCGGTGACCGGGCGCGAACTGCGCCCCTGATGGGGACCGGAAGCAGTCACATCGCCGATCGAGTTTTTTATCTGGCGATGATGGCCTGCGGCATTTGTGTCCTGGCGCTGGTGGGCCTGATTGTTTACGAACTGATCAGCAAATCCAGTTTGTCTCTGCACGCTTTTGGGTGGAAATTTTTCTTCGCCAGCGACTGGGACCCGGTGAACGAGCGATTTGGCGCCTGGCCGTTTGTCTACGGCACGATCGTGTCATCGCTGCTAGCTCTCGTCATGGCCGTTCCTCTGGCGCTGGGAACAGCGACGTTCATCACCGAGATGTGTCCGCCGTGGTTGAAGGGGCCGCTGGCTTTCACCACAGAACTGTTGGCGGCGATTCCCAGCGTGATTTACGGGTTGTGGGCGATCTTCGTGCTGGTGCCGCTGTTGCGCCTGTACGTGGAACCGTTCCTTTGGCGTTATTTCGGATGGACTGGGCTATTTGAGGGAGCGCCTTACGGCATCGGAATGCTGGCCGCGGGAATCATCCTGGCTATCATGGTCGTGCCCATCATCTCGTCGATTACCCGCGAAGTGATGACTGCGGTTCCGCGCCAGCAGCGTGAGGCAGTGCTTGCCCTGGGAGCGACACGCTGGGAGATGATTCGCACCGGTGTCCTGCGCAACGCCCGCGCGGGTATTGTTGGCGGCGTGATCCTCGGGTTGGGGCGCGCTCTGGGAGAAACTATGGCGGTGACTATGGTGATCGGAAACCGGCCGGAAATTGCGCGATCCCTGTTCGCTCCCGGCTACACCATGGCGAGCGTCATTGCCAACGAGTTCAGCGAAGCCTCCGGCGATACTTACCTCAGCGCCCTGGTGGAAATAGGCTTGGCGTTGTTTTTGGTGACAATCGTCGTCAACATCCTGGCGCAAGTTCTGGTTTGGTCAGTCACGCGGGGTATGCCAGCGAGGAGCCATGGCTAACGCGAGCAGCAGCGCTTCGCGCGCTTCGGTTGGGTCCGTCAGCCTCTGGCGGCGAGCTATAAACGGGCTGGCCACCGGCGCGGCCGTGCTCGCGGTGATTCTGGTCCTGCTTCCGCTGGGCGCGATTTTCGGATATTTGGTGTACAAGGGCGTCGGTTCGATCGACTGGGCTTTCCTGACGCAGACGCCCAAGCCCGTCGGCGAGGTAGGTGGCGGAATGGCCAATGCCATCGCCGGCACAGCTTTGATTCTGCTGATTGCCAGCACGATCGGCGTGCCGATTGGCATCGGGGCAGGAATTTATCTCGCCGAATACGGCCGCAACCGATTCGGCGATTTGGTGCGCTTCACCGCGGATGTGCTGAACGGTGTACCATCCATCGTAGTTGGGATCGTGGCCTACGGCATCGTGGTCTTGGCGCAGGGTCATTTTTCTGCATTGGCCGGTGGTGTGGCCCTGGCGATCATGATGGTTCCGACCATCGCGCGTACCACGGAGGAAATGCTGCTGCTGGTGCCACAGCCGATTCGCGAGGCAGCTTACGGGTTGGGAGTTTCGCGCTGGCGCACGACGCTTTCGGTCACGCTACGCACCGCGACCTCCGGAGTGATCACCGGTGTTATGCTGGCATTTGCGCGAGTTGCGGGAGAAACCGCGCCATTGTTGTTCACGGCCTTTGGCAACCAGTATTGGAATTGGAACGTCAATCAACCGACGGCGGCGCTTTCGCTGCAGGTTTATACCTACGCCCTGTCTCCGTTCGATGATTGGCATCGGCAGGCGTGGGCAGGGGCGCTGATTCTGATTGTGCTGATCCTGGTCGCGGTGAGCGGCGTTCGCATTGCCGCCGGCCGCGGCGTACTCAAGGGAGTGAGCTGAGCTATGGGAGTCGGCATCAAGGTCGAACATCTGAATGCCTGGTTCGGGAAGTCGCAGGCCTTGCATGACATCTGCATGGATGTGCCGGCCAACCATGCTACCGCGATCATTGGGCCTTCGGGGTGTGGCAAGTCCACCTTCGTCCGCTGCCTGAATCGGATGCATGAGACCATTCCCGATACGCGTGTCGATGGCAGGGTGCGCATGGGTGAGGTGGATGTTTACAACGGCACATCAGCGGTGCAGATTCGCCGCCGCATCGGCATGGTGTTTCAAAAAGCCAACCCTTTTCCCACCATGACGATTTATGACAACGTTGCGGCAGGGTTGAAGCTGAATGGATTTCACGACCGGCGGCGTCTGGATGAGATCGTGGAGCGGTCGCTGAAAGTGGCGGCACTGTGGGACGAAGTGAAGGACACGCTGCACAAGCAATCCGGGGCCAGTTTGTCCGGCGGCCAGCAGCAGCGGCTTTGCATTGCGCGCGCGCTGGCGGTTGAGCCCGAAGTGCTGCTGATGGATGAGCCCTGCTCCGCTCTGGATCCGATTTCTACCGGCAAGATTGAAGAACTCATTTTTCAGCTCAAAGAGGATTTCACCATCGTAATTGTGACGCATAATATGCAGCAGGCGTCCCGCGTGGCGGAATTTACCGGCTTTTTCCTGTTGGGGAGGTTGATCGAGTTCGACAAGACCGAGAAGATCTTTACCACTCCATCCGACAAACGGACGGAAGACTACATCACAGGCAGGTTTGGATAATGCGTACCCGCTTTCAGCAAGGATTGGACGAACTTCGTGCGCGCCTGTTGCGTATGGGCGGCCTGGCCGAGCAGGCCGTGGACCGCGCCTGCCAGGCCTACCTGGACCGCGACTTGACGCGCTGCCACATGGTGCTCGAAGGCGAGTCGCAGATCAATACTGACGAACGTGAGATCGACGAAATGGCGTTTGACCTCCTCGCCATGCAGCAACCCATGGCGGTGGACTTGCGCTTCATCCTGGCAGTCACCAAAATTAACTCCGACCTGGAACGGGTCGGCGATCAGGCAGTCAACATTGCGGAACGCGTGATGGACCTGGTCGAGCTGCCGAAAGCCGATCTTCCAGTGGACATTCCGCGCATGGCCGCCGCAGTTTCCGCCATGGTGCGGAGGGCGCTCGAGTCGTTCATTGAAGGCAAAGCCGAACTGGCGCAGGCGGTGCTGGAGATGGACAACGTGGTCGACCGCATGCGGGATGAAGCCTTCATCACGCTGGTCAAGACCATGAACGAACGCCCGGATGTGACTCGCCAGGCCCTGGACGCACTGCTGATCGCCCGCAATCTTGAGCGAGTGGCCGACCATGCCACCAACATCGCAGAAGACGTCATCTTCTGGGTGCGCGGCGCGGACGTGCGCCACAACGTCGCGCCCGAGCCTCCGCTGCAGCAGGCATCAACGGACACGCACTAGACCCTGTATCCTTGTGTCATTCTGAGCGAAACTCGTCCTGCGCGGTGCGCAGGACGAATGCAGCCGAAGAATCCCTAGCGGCGGCAAAGGTCCGAAGGGAGCAACTTGAGTCGAAGGTAGACCGCTCAGGGCGGTGGAGCGGATAGGGATGCTTCGACTGCATCTGACCGCTCGCCAGCGAGCGGTCGGCCTCCGCTCAGCATGACAAGATCATCCTAGAGTAGTCTTTCTTCCCAGGAGACTCCCTTGCGCAAAGTTGCCTTCGCACTCATTGTATTTTGTGCCAGTGTGGGGCTAACTCTTCTGGTAGGCCAGGAGAGCCAGCTCCAGTATCGCCACATTCCGCTGCCCACCAGCAAGTATCTGGTCGGGGCGACGCCCGGCGTGATCGGACGGCTGAACGGTTTTACTCCGACCATCGCGCTCAGCCCGAACAGGCACTACGCGGCGTTTTTGAACGACGGTTACGGGACGCAGCAGAACAAGGCGCACCAGTCCATCGCGATTCTCGACCTGACCAACAATCAACTGGTGGACTTTCCCGAAGAGCGTCTGGGGGAAGACGCGCGCCAAAGTTATTTCATCGGCCTAGCGTTCAGTTCCGACGGCAGTCATCTTTATGCATCGATCGGTTCGCTGACCGATCCGACCGGCGAGAAGCCGGGCGACACGGGAAACGGAATCGCGGTGTACAGCTTTCAGCAGGGAAGAGTAGAGTGGGAGCGATTTATCAAGATCGCTCCTCAAAAGATTGCGAACGGAAAGACCGTAGCCTATGCGTTGCGGAAGACGGAGGCCGGCACGGTCTTACCGTATCCGGCAGGGCTGGCGGTAATCGCGGGAAAGAATCAGCCGGATAAATTGCTGGTTGCGAACAATTACTCCGACAGTGTCGTGCTGTTGGATTCAGTAACCGGCCGCACGCTGAAGACGTTCGACCTCAGCACTCACGAAATGATTCCGTCAGAATTTCCTTACACCTGTATCGCCTCGCGAGACGAACGGCGTGCATGGTGCGACACATGGAACACGTCGCGGATTGTGCAGCTGGACTTGCGCAAAGGCACAGTCACGCATGCAACTTCACAAGCTCCCTACGGCGATGCAGCCAATCCCGGCACGCATCCGACCGCGATGGCGCTCAGCCCGGATGAGAAGCTGTTATATGTTGCCCTGGCGAATGCCGACACCATTGTCGCGATCCAGACGGATGGCGGCGGGCCGTCGTTTAAACCCGAAATCAATTTGCCCGGACTAGACCTTCACGGTACATGTCCCGAGGGCATAGCGGTTTCGAGTGATGGCAGCCGGCTTTTTGTCGCGGAGGCTTGCATTAATGCAGTTGCGGTCGTCGATGTCTCGGAGCTCGAGCAGCACCTCATCACCAGGCAAGGGATGCCGGCGATCAAGACCCTGGGCTTCATTCCGACTGAGTGGTATCCCACTGCTCTGGCTAACGCCGGAGATGATCTGCTGATCGCGACTTCCAAGGGGCAAGGGACCGCGCCCAACCCTGGCCCGGGTGGAACCGAGTGGGAGGTTCGCCACAAGGCGCACCCGTACATTCCGACCCTGCTGTATGGCTCGGTGGCGCGACTTAACATTCACGACATCGATAAGCAACTGCCAGAGATGACCGCGAAAGTGGAACAAGACAATCGCTTCAAGTCTGATCCCGGAAGCGTGACGTTTGCCCAAAATTCGAACCCGATTCGCCACGTGATTTACATCATTAAGGAGAACCGCACCTACGATCAGGTGCTCGGCGATCTGAAAGTCGGGAACGGCGATCCTTCGCTGACGCTCTATGGCGCGGACGTTACTCCGAACGAGCACAAGCTGGCGCTGCAATTCGGTGTGCTGGATAATTTTTATGACAGCGGCGAAGTTTCAGGCGATGGGCACGAGTGGTCCACGGCCGCGATTACGAGCGACTACAACGAGAACACCTGGCAGATCAACTATCGCGGCAAAGAGCGAACTTACGACTTTCAGGGCATGGTGGCGGATGAATTTCCGCTGGAGCAAGGCACACCGGACGTGGATGCTCCGGCCACCGGCTACATCTGGGACAACGTGGCGGCCCATCATTTGACTTATCGAGATTACGGCGAATTTGTCACCACGATCTGGTGCAAGCCGGAAGCAGTGGCATCACCGAAGCAGGGAACGACATCGCCGTTTTCAGCCGAATGCCCTCACGCTGAGGTGGTCAAGGGCGGAGCATTGCCGGCGAATGTCGGACAACCGCATAGAAGCGCCAGCCCGTGGCCGTGGGCCGTCCCGCTGATGAAGCTGGATAAGGCAAGCAAGGCGGTTCTGCGCGATCACTTCGATCCCAACTTTCCCGACTTCAACACGGAATATCCGGACCAACTTCGCGCCGACGAATTTCTGAATGAATTTGACAGATTCGTGCGCGCGCGCGGGACGGGCACCGAGCTGCCGCAATTTGTTCTGCTCTACTTACCGAATGACCATACGCACGGAACCACACCGGGCAAGCCGCGGCCGGCCGCGTCTGTGGCGGACAACGATCTGGCCCTGGGCCGCGTGATCGAGGCGGTGTCGTACAGTCCGTACTGGGATGACACGGCCATTTTCATTCTGGAAGACGACGCGCAGGACGGTGCCGACCACGTCGATGCGCATCGCTCGATTGCGTTCGTGATCAGCAAGTATTCGCCGGGGTCCACGGAGCAGCCGTTCGTGGAGCATCGCTTCTACACGACGGTAAATATGATTCACACCATGGAGTCGCTGCTCGGTCTTCCGCCCATGAACCAGAACGACGCGTATGCGCCGGTGATGGCATCGATGTTTACCGGAGCCGGAACCCAGCCAGCGTTCACTGCGGATTGGAGCAGTCGTGACAATGGGTTGATCTACCAGGTGAATCCGCCGAAGGGGCAGGGCGCAGCGGAATCAGCGAAGATGGACTTCACGCGGCCGGACGCCAACAATCCCGCGGCGCTCAACGCGATTCTGTGGCGAGACCGCAAGGGAGATGCGCCGGTGCCGGTGGCGAAGCATGCGATGCTGGCTGAACCCGTACACGCGAAGGATGCGGGCGACGACTAGCCGTTCGCAAGCGAATGGCCAGCGACGCTCAGGATGACAGCGGAAAGAAAAAAGCGGAACTAGCGCATCGCGGTCGCTGCGCCGCTGACATCCGCAAACGAGAACGCTGTCGAAACGTTGGAATATTCTTTCCCGGCAATCTCAACATACGGGTACACAAAATAATTCAGCGGCTTACCGGCCTGCTTGGGGTTCAGCTCGATATCGCGTCCCATGGTGAATTGCACGCGGTTGTCATCGTGCGCTCCGAAGAAATAGTCGCGCTTCTCCTGGTGCTTCCACGCTTCCGAAATGTCCACCGGAATCCAACCGTGGGTTGGCTCGAAGAATTCCGCCCAGCAGTGATAGCCGGCGATCTCTGCGGATGGCTTGTCCGGCGGCAGTGGGAAACCAATCTCGAAGCGCGCAGGAATGCCCTGCGAGCGCGCCATAGCAATGAACAAAGAATGAAAATCGGTGCAGTTGCCTTTCTTGGCGTCGCAGGCGTAAAGAACATCGCCCCGGCCCCAGCCGGTGCCGGTCTTGTCATAGCGCATGGTGGTGAACACGTAGTCGTAGATGGCGCGGGCCTTGTCGAGCGGGGTGGTTGTGCCTTCGGTGACTTTTGCGGCTAACTCGGCAGGCAAACCGGTGATGGGCACGAGCACGTCGGGCGCGAGATCGCGGGTACGCTCTTTGTTGGTCAGACTCACGTCCTCAAGATGCGGAGAGTACATACCCAGCGTCAGATGCTCGTGGCGAACCACGTCGTACACGATTTCAAAGTGCAACTCAGCCTGCCTGGATTTCGAAGACTCGGCGTAGTACATCTCGTTGCCATATTCGGATTCGCGCATCTTCTTCAGCGGCAGATCGCCGGTGGCGGAGAGAACTTTGACCTCCTGCGAGGAATCGTAGTGGGCAAGCGGAATCCATACGCGCACTTTTTCTTTCGCGGGGACATTCTTCACCGTGAAGGCGTAGTGAAACGTAAAGTGACGGACGGATTGCGCCGACGACAATGTGGCAAGCACAAGCAGTGGAACGATACCGGATGCCTTCCGAAGCATAGAGATATTCCTCTTTATTCAGGAAACTTCAGGGTGAATTCTGTCCTCTCCCACCTTGCGCAAAGTACGCGAAAGGATGGGGTACCCAGAATGGTGGGATTTCCCCACATCAGGCAAAGAATATTCTAAACGAGGTCGGCGGACCATGTTCGGGTCAAGGAAGGAAGCGAGCACGGGCGCGATTCTTCTGTCCTCTCCCACCCTTTCGCAAAGAACGCGAAACGGGGGGCACCCAGCAAAAGCAAATCTTCGCGCCCAGATCACCAATTCTATAAAGTCAGGTTGGTGATAACTACGATTCCTTCCGACGTTCCGCCAACGATATCGGGGAACTTATCGTTGCCCAGCAGGCCGGGGATTGCGGGCGAAAGGACGAGGTCCGGCATCACCGACAACGCCGGCTGGAAGGTTCCATTGCCATTACCGGTCATGATGACGCCGTTGGCGAAGAGCAGGTCGAGCTTGCCGTCGCCATTGAAATCAGCCGCGGCCATCGGACCGCCGACGGCTGCTGTAGAAATCGGGGCGTGGAAGGTTCCATTCCCGCTGCCGAAGATCACGCTGACCGTCGAAGTGGTAGTGTTCAGCACGGCAAAGTCGAGGTTGCCGTCGTTATTGAAATCGCCGGTGATGGCATAGTTTTCCGAGACGCCCGCGTTGACGGCCACTGGCGCCTGGAAGGTGCCGTTTCCGGCGCCGACGAGGAAGCTGGCATAGCTGCTGTTTTTCTGACTTGTGCCAGCGTTGGTGACGATCAAATCGAGCGGGCCGCCGTTAATAAAGTTGCCGGCGACGATGCTGTTTGGGCTGACGCCCAGGTTGATGGCCGAGCCGTTGGTGAAGCTGCCATTGCCATTGCCGAGCAGAATCGTAACCTGGCCACTCTGGCAATTCACGTTGTTGATGCAAGTGTTCGCGACCGCAAGATCAAGTTTTCCGTCGCCGTTGAAGTCGCCGGCGGCAAAGGCCACGGATTCATAACCTGCGTCGGTGGTGATCGGAGACTGGAACGTGCCGTCTCCGTTGCCGAGGAAAATCGCGACTTGTCCGTTGTTGTTAGAAACGTAGTCGAGAATGGCGACGTCGAGTTTCTGGTCGCCGTTAAAATCGCCGACCAGAATGGCCTTGCTTCCGATTGCGTTCACCGAGGGCAGCGGAGTCAGGAAGGTGCCTTTACCGGTGCCAAGCTGGATGGTCAGCACGAGACCGTTCTCTTCGTTATAGCCCACGGCCGCGACGTCGAGGTTGCCGTCGCCGTTGAAATCACCCAGGGCGACGAGACTTTCCTCGTCGCCGGTGTAAAACAGACGCGGGCCTTGCAGGGTTCCGTTGCCGTATCCAAAATAGATGGCGACAGAACCGCCGTTGGCGATCACGACATCGAGTTTGTGATCGCCATTGATATCGGCGGCGGCCATGCCTCCCGAAAACGCCTCGTAGGTCGGACCGACGGTAAATTTGCCAGTTCCGGTCCCGAGAAGAATGCCCAAACCGCCGACGGCGACATCGGTCTTGCCATCGCCGTTGAAATCGCCAAGAGCGAACGAGGCACTGAAGGTCTGCGTCTTGGTTTCGATCCAGCCGCCGAAAGTTCCGCCGCCGTGATTGAGCAGGACGCCCACCCCTTTGCCGTTCGCGAAGATGATGTCCGGGCCAGCGTCGGAACCAAAGATGCCGATGGCAACCTGGCTGGCGCCCGCAGCTTGGGCAACGACTTGCGCGGCCTGGAAAGTACCATCGCCATTGCCGAGGAAAAGATCGACGCTGTTGCAGGCGACGACGATATCGGCTTTGCCGTCTCCGTTGATATCGGCTACGGCGACGCTGGCGGCGTCGTCTGGACCGACGGTAGCGTAGTTGAAGGCCGGTTGCAGACTGCCATCGCCGTTGCCAAGCAGAACGCTGATTTCCTTGCCCTTGTCGGCGACCACCACATCGAGGTTGCCGTCGCCGTTGAAGTCGCCCACGGCGACCGACAACGGTGAGCCCGCCGCGAATCCTTTGGCCTTTTGGAAGGTTCCGTCTCCGTTCCCGAGCAAAATCTGCACGGCATCCGCCACGCTTTCGTATGTGGTGACAACCAGATCCGGGATGCCGTCGTTGTTCATGTCAGCGACGGCGATGGCATAACCCCTCTGACCCTTCCCCGCCAGCGGATAGGCAACCGGAGTCTGGAACGTGCCGTCGCCATTGCCGATCAGAATGCTTACGCCGGAGGAATCAGGAACCGCGAGGTCAACGATACCGTCATGGTTGAAATCGGCGGCAGCGACCTGCACAGCCGAGGAGGCGTCGATGCTGATTACCGGAGGGACGAGAAACTGAGGAGGCTTTGGAGTTGAAGGCAGGTTGCTGGCGCTGGAAGGGAGAACCAGGGACAGGCAAAGAGCACAATTGGCAAACAGTGTGCCCACGGATTTTTTCCACGAAGATAGACTCATTGGGACCTCCTCGTTGACTATGGAACGGACAGTCTATCCCAGGCTCGGCTTCAGCGTTAGAGTAGGAAGTCCATGTGGAGGCTGGAGTCGAATCTGTGGCGAAGCGGGGTTGCGGAGATATTCCAAAATAGTCGCTCACGTTGCAGCGTGTTTCCTCGGGTGGTAAGCTGAACTGCGGTTGCGGGGTAGGTCAGCAGTAGAACGCCTCGGCGGTAACAAGCGGGAGTAGTTCAGCGGTAGAACGCCAGCTTCCCAAGCTGGATGTCGCGGGTTCGATCCCCGTCTCCCGCTCCAGTCTCAGAATCTCCTCTCTATCCGAAAGTAATCGGCCAGAGTTACAAAGGGCCGCATCCGGCTTGAAGAAAAAGGACATGCAACTTCGGAATCTTACTGTTGTCACGTTTCATTACTCCGCCGTATGTCCTTTCGGTATCTCTGATTTCAGGCAGAACCGCGCGAACATTTATGGAAAAACCACGCAGAATATCCTCGGCGACCGCAGATTTGTGGGGAGGAAAGAGAGAAGTAAGATGACGAAGCAGAAAGGGTTTTCGTTGATTGAGTTGCTGATCGTGGTGGCGATCATCCTGATTATCGCTGCCATCGCCATTCCGAACCTGTTGCGCGCACGTATTGCTGCCAACGAGTCTTCGGCTGTCAGTTCGATTCGTACCATGAATACCGCGCAAGTCACCTACCAGTCCACGTATCCGACGGTAGGATACCTTCGGCGATCACTTACCTGGGACCGGTGGCTTCCACGGGTTGCACTACGCCAGCCTCCGGCAACGCCTGCTTGATTGATTGGCTCATCGCGCAGGCCACCGCCGCCGGCACTTCCAAGAGCGGTTACTGGTTCAGCGACACGCCTGCTACGTCAGTAAACGGAATCCTCGTCGGCTATACGCTGGACGGAATTCCTTCCGCAGTGAACCAGACCGGCGTGCGCGGCTTCTGCTCGAACGAAGACTCCGTGATCCGTTACACCGCGGTAGGCTCGGCGATTTCCGGTGGCGAGGCAGCCTGCGCCGCCTACACGGCGTTGCAGTAGGTTTTCTGGCCGGGCCGGTTGCGCCCTGCAGCCGGTCCGCTCGGTGGCGCCACAGAACTTTACACTCGTTTGACGATTTTTTACCTCCTGCGGCAGGCTTTGTGTGGTCGAATATCTCTTGTAGATTCCTGATCATGGCAGAGCCTTATCGCAAAGTGACAGGGCTGTGGGCTCTTACCCTGGCGTTCGTGTTTGCTGCGACGTTGGCCAGTGGCCTCCCGCTGCAACAGGCACAGCCGACACCATCACCCGGACCGGTTCAGAAGCCGGTCGGAACCATCAAGGCGATCTCGGGCAATGCCATTACCTTGACGACAGATGCGGGGTCCGTAGTCAACGTTCTCATTCAAGAGTCCACCCGCATGGTGCGCGCTGCACCTGGACAAAAAGATTTAAGGAATGCTGCACCTGTCACCTTACAGGAGCTGCAGGTTGGCGACCGCATGTTGGTTCTGGGAAAACTAACTGACGATGGCAAGTCTGTTTTGGCCTCGAACGCCATTGTCATGAAAAGCTCTGACGTGACCGCCAAGCAGGAGCGAGACCGGGAAGACTGGCAGAAGCGGGGCGTCGGCGGGCTGGTAACCGCCATTGACGCTGCCAGCGGCACGATCAGCGTCTCCACTTCTGGCATTGGCGCAAACAAGAGCGTCCTGGTCCATGTTTCCAAAGGCACGGTCCTGCGGCGCTACGCGCCGGACTCGGTGAAGTTCGAAGACGCAGCGCCCGGGACGATTGAGCAAGTCAAGGTCGGTGACCAAATGCGCGCTCGGGGAACACGAAGCGCGGACGGCAGCGAACTGGCCGCGGAGGAGATTGTTTCGGGGGCGTTCCGCAACGTGGCCGGGACCGTGGTTTCGACTGACGCAGCGAACAATTCGATCAAGGTCATGGACCTGATCACGAAAAAGCCGGTGATTTTGAAGATCAACGCGAATTCTCAGTTGCGCAGCCTGCCTCCGGTGATCGCTCAGCGCATCGCGTTCCAGCTCAAAAGCGGGTCGGCAGGAGCCGGACAGCCACAAGCGGCGAGCGCTAACGGTTCGCCTCAGGGCACCACCGGGCAAGGCTCGGACAGTTCCGGTGCGCGTCCGCGTGGCGCAAGGGACTTTCAGCAGATGTTGAGCCGTATGCCTGCGGTGGCCCTCGCGGATTTGCAGAAGGATACCGCAGTGATGATCGTGGCCACTGAGGGTACGGCGACCACCGAACCAACCGCCATTACTTTGCTCACCGGCGTGGAGCCGATTCTGACCGCCTCACCTGACAAAGGCCGCGCGGCCATGCTGCTCTCGCCATGGAACCTGGGCGGAGAAGGTGGCGGCGAGGGTGGCGGCGGCGCTAATCCGTAAAAGAGCATGGTTGAGCGGCAAGTCTGTTTTTTCAGGAGATGAAGTGAAATCTGGCGGTTGGGGAATAACAGCACTGCGCTTCATCGCGCAGGCGTGTTTGATTTCGCTCTCCGGCATTTCGTGGGCGCAGGCGGCTCCGGCCGGTCTGCGAGGCCGGGTGACGGACCCATCAGGTGCTGTGGTCACACACGCTGCTGTCACAGCGACAGCCGCAGGCGGGCAGAAGGCAGCGGCGGTCACCGACGCTCAGGGAAGCTACGAACTCAAGGGATTGGCGGCGGGGAGTTACACGGTTACCACGCAGGCCAAAGGCTTCGCCACCTCCACCGAGCAAAATGTCCAAGTCACCGCCGGGCAGGTGCAGCAATTCGATATCGCGCTCGATATTGAGGTGAAGCCGGAGAAGGTCGAGGTCGAAGAGAATGGTCCGCACGTCGGCACCAGCTCATCGGACAACGCCAGTTCACTGGTGATTCAGGGCAAGGACCTGGACGCGCTGCCGGATGACCCTGACGAACTGCAACAGGACCTCGAAGCCTTGGCTGGGCCCTCCGCCGGCCCGAACGGCGGGCAGGTCTACATTGACGGCTTTACCGGTGGCCAGCTCCCGCCGAAATCCGCAATTCGCGAAATTCGCGTCAACCAGAATCCGTTTTCCTCGGAGTACGACAAGCTGGGTTATGGGCGGATCGAGATCTTCACCAAACCGGGCAGCGATCAGTATCACGGCCAGTTCATGCTGAATGGCAATGACTCCGCGTTCAATTCCCTCAATCCGTTTATCTCCAGTACCCCTCCGTACCACTCCGAACTTTTCCATGCCAGTATTGGCGGGCCACTTAGCAAGAAAGCCTCCTTCTTCTTTAACGTGGAGGGCAGAGATATCAATGATGACAACGTCGTGAACGCCACCATTCTGGATTCGAATTTCAACCCAACACCGCTAACGGAAGCCGTCCCCAATCCGCGGTTCCGGCTGAACGTTGGGCCGCGCATTGATTACCAGGTCAGTAAGAACAATACCCTGACGGTGCGCTACCAGTTTTTTCATGACAGCCAGACCAACGACGGCATCGGCCAGTTTTCTCTTCCGTCGCAGGCGTATAACTCCACCGACGACGAACACACCTTTCAGATCAGCGACACCCAGATTCTGAACACGAATATGGTGAATGAAACCCGCTTCCAGTACGTGCGGGACAACATCGGCCAGACGGTGCAGAACTTTGGGCCGACTACCATGGTGCTGGGTGCGTTCACCGGCGGCGGCAATTCACAAGGGAACTCCAGCGACATAGAGAACCGCTATGAGTTTCAGAATTACACCTCGATCGTCCACGGCACGCACCTCATCAAGTTCGGGGGCCGGCTGCGAGACACGGACGATTCCAATCAGTCGCTCAGCAATTTCAACGGCGTGTTCACATTTTCCTCGTTGACGGCATACCAGAACCTGGAACGAAGCGGGGGATTGTGCACTGTCAGTTCGCCGGCTCCCTGCGGGCCCAGTCAGTTCTCGATCGTGAGCGGACAGCCGCTGATTCAGGTTTCGCTGGTGGACGTTGGCCTTTACGGGCAGGATGACTGGCGGATTCGTCCTAATCTGACCCTCAGCTACGGCCTGCGTTTTGAAACCCAGAACAATATCAATGACCACGCCGACTGGGCTCCCCGGCTGGCAGTTGCCTGGGGATTGGGGCGGGGCAAGAATCCTTCGCCGAAAACTGTGCTGCGCGCCGGATTTGGAATTTTCTACGACCGCTTCGCCTACAACCTGGTGGAGCAGGCGGTGCGGTTGAATGGCATCACACAGCAGCAGACCATCACGAGCTTCAACCCCAACACTCCAGGTGTGCAGGGCAATTCGGTGGTCTCGCCGACCATTTACCAACTCGCCTCGAACCTGCGGACGCCGATCAATCTGCAGTCGGCCGTGAGCCTTGAACGGCAGGTCACTTCCAAAGCGACCGTCGCAATCACGTACCTGAACACGCGCGGAGAACATCAACTCTATCTCCGCAACGCGAATGCGCCGTTGCCGGATGGATTACGCCCGCTCGACAGCTTGGAGAACATCTATCAGTACGACTCGGAGGGAACCTACCGCCAGAGCCAGTTGACTGCCAATGTGCGGATCAACGCAGGAGCGCGCCTTTCGCTTTTTAGTTTCTACACTCTGAACTACGCGAACAGCGATCTTGGCTCAGGCGGGTCACGCGGCGCGGCTGGGGCGTTCTCAGGCGGAGCTTCTTCCACGCCCAATTTCCTTTCGAACTCGTACGACCCCATGGCGGACTATGGTCGGTCCACGTTCGATGTGCGGCACAGGGGCTTCCTTGGTGGCACGATATCTATGCCCTATGCCTTTCGCCTGAACCCGTTCCTGGTGATCAGTTCTGGCGCGCCGTTTGATATCACGACGGGGACCGACCTCAACGGTGATTCGATTTTCAACGACCGGCCAGCCCTGTTCTCGCCCCTTACGTGTCCCGTCACGAGGTCGGGCCCGGGAACGCTCATCTGCACGCCGCTCGGTACGTTCAACACCTTGCCCACAGCGGGAGAGGCGATCGTTCCCATAAACTCTGCCACCGGTCCTACGCTGTTCACCTTGAATCTGCGGTTAAGCAAAACCTTTGGCTTCGGGAAAGAAACCAAGGGCGGAGGTGCCGCGGGGGGGCCTGGCGGCGGGGGCGGCGGAGGTCGGGGCGGTGGATCCCCGGGCGGTGGGCTAGGGCCTGGCGGGCTCTCCGGCGCGGGACGCGGAATGGGGGGCATCTTCGGCGGCGCAACCACTGACCGGCGTCACAATCTGACGCTTAGTGTGTCTGCGCGCAACGTGCTGAACCGCGTCAATCTGGCGCCGCCGGTGGGGGACTTGAGCTCGCCCTTGTTCGATCAATCGATTGCACTGGCCGGCGGACCTTATTCCTCAGCCGGGGCCAATCGCAGGATTGATTTGCAGGTGTTATTCTCATTCTAGTAAGTTTTCTGCATCTCAAGTTCAAGGTAGGCCGTGGGAAAATTTAAGGTTTCGCCGATCATATTAGCGGGCATCCTCGTCTGTACGCTGAGTCTGCCGGGTTGTGGGGGCAGCTCAACCATCACGATCACGCTCTCTCCGACGACCGCGCCCGCGCTCAATTCGGGGCAGACCCAGTCCATCACTGCCACCGTGGCCAATGATTCAAAGAACGAAGGCGTGACCTGGAGTCTTTCGGGACCGGGGACCCTGAGCAACCAAACCACCACCTCGGTGACTTACGCCGCGCCCAGCAACATCGTGACTGCAAGCAGCGCGACGGTCACCGCGACCTCGGTCGCCAACACCACGATCACCGCTACCTTGTCGATCACCCTCAACGCCGTGCTGGGCATTGTCACCACCTCGCTGCCGTCGGGCACGTTAGGCACTTCTTATCAGGGAGTGATCAGCGCCACCGGCGCCACCGGGACCTTTACCTGGGTCCTGACCTCCGGCACTTTGCCCGCGGGCTTATCTTTGTCAACCAGCACTGCAGCATCCATCTCCGTCCAGGGCACGCCGACCGCGCTTGGGACCTCTACCTTCACCATGCAGGTGACGGATTCGACGGGGAATTCGGTCAGCCAGACTCTGAGTATCACCATTAACCCACCACCGCCGTTGTCGGTGTCGACGCACTCCTTGCCTACGGGGACGGTGGGCACGACCTACAGTGGGACACTGAAGGCCGCAAATGGAGTTGCGCCATACACCTGGATTATCGCCAACGGAGCTCTACCGGCGGGACTCACGCTGACCGCTGACAGCGGGCTGATTTCGGGGACACCGACCGCGGTCGGAATGTCGAGTTTCACGGTGCAAGTGACCGACTCGACTACGCCGACGCCGCAGGCCGCTACCGCGAACCTGAGCATTACGGTCAATCCCAGCACGGTGGGGGATGCCCGGCTCAACGGTAGCTATGCGTTTTTGGTGAGTGGCTTCGATGGCAGCAATCGTTTTGTCGCAGCCGGCAGTTTCACCGCCGATGGTAATGGAAACATCAGCAACGGGGTCATGGACAGCAACGAATATGGAAGCGCCCCGCAGCTCCAGCAAACCTTTACCGGAACATATCTGATCGGGACAAACGGCCTTGGAACGCTGAGCTTTACCACCAGCCCGGCGCGCAGTTTCTCGGTTTCGATGATGGCCGACGGCAACGCGAAGATCATCGAGTTTGACGACGTTACTGGAAATGGGACTCGAGATTCGGGCGTGCTTCTGCTGCAAACGCCCACGGCGTTCTCGACCTCGTCCATCACCGGCGGCTACGCCTTTGGTCTTCTCGGGGTTGACGCGCTGGCCGGCCGCTACGGATTTGTCGGAGAGTTCGCGGCGGACGGGAACGGCAACTTCACGAATGGGTCTCTGGATTCGGACGACGCGACGGCAGGAGCATCCGGTGCCAAAAGCTGCACTGGGACGTACTCGATTCCCTCCGCGACACCGCCCAGCGGACGTGGGACGGCAACCATCTCGATCTCCGGCGGTGGCACGACCAATTACAGCTTTTATGTGGTCAACGCGACTGAGCTGTTGGTTATGGAAACCGATTCGATCTCGGGCCAGAACAGCCCGGTGGTTGGCGGCACCATGCTGCAGCAGTCGGGCGCCGGGTCATTTGGCCAGTCGTCGCTCAACGGCAGCACTGTTTTTGAAACGACTGCGCTGCCTTCGGTCAGTAGCGTTCTCACGCCTCAGGGCCAGGTAGGTTTGCTGACGTTTGCCAGTCCAAACCTGACCATGGCTTCAGATGTGAACACGGGCGGGACACTTACTACAGGCGCGAACCTGTCCGGTGCGACTTACACTGTTGCTTCGAGCGGGCGCGTGACCATGACGAATTCTGGAATCGCCAGTCCCGACCCGATCTTATATCTGGTCAGTCAGAATCAGGCATTCCTTGTGGGAACGGACGCGGCAGTGACGTTCGGCTTCCTGGAAAACCAGTCCGGAGAACCGTTCACAGCGGCATCGTTGTCCGGAACCTACGCCGGCGGGTCGCTGGCGCCGATCGTCCCCGCGGCCAGCGATCAAGTTGACATCGGTATAGCCGACGGCGTGTCCAATCTGGCGCTTACCACCGACGCCAGCACCAGCAGCGGCTTATTCCAGAATCAGACGACCACTGCCTCCTACACTGTGGCACCGAGTAGCCGGGGAACTTTGACGGTGAACGGCACACAGACAGGGGTCATTTACGTCGTTTCGCCAACCGAGTTCGTCAGACTCGGCGCAGATACGAACGCGATGGTGGAGAACTTCCAGCAATAGCGAGATTTACTCGCCCATGACCCTTACGATGACCCGCTTGTCGCGCTGGCCGTCAAATTCAGCGTAGAAGATGCGCTGCCATGTGCCCAGATCCAGCTTTCCGGCGGTGATGGGCACAATGACTTCGTGATGGATGAGAAGCGCTTTCAAATGCGAATCGCCGTTGTCCTCGCCGGTCTGATGATGTTGGTAGTTTTTGTCGAAGGGCGCGAGTTTTTCCAACCAGCGGTCAATGTCCTCGACCAGTCCTGATTCATTGTCATTGACATAAATTCCAGCCGTGATGTGCATGGCTGAAACCAGCACCATACCTTCCTGCACGCCGCTCTTTTTCACATAAGCCTCAACCTGCGGAGTGATATGAACGTAGGCGCGGTGAGTCTTGGTGTGGAATTTCATGTATTCGGTTAGAACCTTCATCTGGCAAGCTCCTGAGGTGTCGGGAAAGTGGCTCAGTTTGAATTTCCCCAAGTGGCGTCATCCTGAGCAAAGCCGTTTTTCAGGCGGAGCGAAGGATCTCGCGTGGGGCGGTCGAGACGTTCCGCGCAAGATCCCTCGCCGCGCTGGTGAAAACGCGGGGCATCGGGATGACTCACCAATGGGAGTCTTAGACTGAGCCACTACCCAAAATTCTAAATGCTGTCTGCGACCGATTGGTCACGTACTTGAGTTACGTGCGCAGGTGGCGAGCATCACAGCAAAATTGGGATCAGGCGGTGAGAATCACGTCTGGGAGGGCCACTTCGTCGTGAGGTTGGATTATCTGTCTTGTCTGCTTACGGTCATATCAACCATTTTGGTGGGAAAACGCTGTTGGGAAGGCTGGATTCTGGCAGGGGTGAATAGCGCCATCGTGTGCGTGATCGGTTACCGGACCGCGCAGTTGGGATTCATTCCGGCCAATCTATTCTGCATCGTGCTGTATGGGGTAAATCTGCGGGCGTGGAAGAAAGCGGAGCTTCCTTCGTCAGCAGGTGACTAGCTAAAACTCGCCACTGTAGCGGCTTCTCAGGATTTTTCGGCAACCCGATCGAGAGCGACTCGTTGTATAATCCCTTGAGCTTTTGTGGCCGGGAGGTTACTCCGAGATGCCAATCGCACGATCTAAACGGGTTTTCAGCCTGGCTTTGCTAGCCGCCTTGGCAGTTTCGATGCGTCCGTACGCCCAGGCCCAATCAGCAGATTTTCAGCAGTCTGCTGCGCCCAGCTACACCTTCTTTGCGGTCAGTGGCGCGCGCAGCACCTCGGGTGTAAGCATCAATGACCCGGGCACGATCGCAGGACATTATCAAGACCAGGCGAACGCGAGCCATGGCTTCCTGCGTTCTGCCGGCGGCGCGATCATCACTTTTGACCCTCCCGATTCCGGCATAGACCCGTTTACAGGCACATTTTCTACCGACATCAACGTGAAGGGTACGATCGCCGGGTACGATTACGACAACAACCAGGTTGGCCACGGCTTCCTGCGCTACTCCAACGGCACGATCGTCCAGTTTGACATGCCAACCGCCGGCACCAAGGCCACTCAGGGCACTTTTCCGTTCGGCATCAATGCGCAGGGCGTAATCGCGGGATACTACCTGGATAGCAACTCTGTGTCGCACGTTTTCGTGCGCGCTCGCAACGGGAATCTGACCAGTTTTGATGCGCCGGGCGCCGGCACATCCCCCGGCCAAGGCACGTTCGCGCAGGACATTAACGCGGGCAATACAATTGCCGGCTCTTACATTGACGAGAGCGGCGGATATCACGGCTACACTCTCGACAGCAGCGGCGCCTTTACTAGCTTCGACGCTCCTTCCGGAAGCACATACATGATCACCTGGGGCATCAACGACAGCGGCACGACCACAGGGTGGTACGAGGACTCGGGTGGCGTGACGCAATCGTTTGTGCGAACCAGCGGCGGCACGTTCTTGACGTTCGGCGTCGCTGGCGCCACCGCAACCTACGCTCAGGACATCAATAACGCCGGCGTTATAGCCGGATACTACTACGGCACAGGTTTTCACGCCTTTCTGCGCGGAGCCAATGGCGCTATCACGAACGCCGACCCGCCAAACTGTGTTCAACCTGAAGTTACCGGCATCAACCGCCTGGGCGCGATCACCGGCGAGTGCACGGACGCTAGCTCAGTGGTTGAGGGTTTCGTGCGGACTCCGGGTGTGGAATAGCGCTGGTTTGGGTTAACGCTAGAAGATTTCTTACCTTAGCGATTCTTCCACTTCTGACAGCCAATCCGGACGCTTGAGACTGGTGGCCCACGATCGCGCTCCCTGGTCTTTGACGCTAACGCGTCCCGTGATGGCTACAGAATTGCTTCGTCTGGCCAATGAAATAGCTTCGTAATCTTGGACTTGTAACTGTTGTGCCAGCGGCGCAGCCGATTTTTCGGCTTGAGCCGCAGGTCACGCCACATCTCGGGAGTCATGCGCGTCCATGTCGGGTCTTCGAATGGTCGGTCTGGCGGCATTCGTTTGAACTCGACCACGCTCCATTCCGCATCGTCATTGTAGTCATAATGCTCCAGCCATACTAACCGCTCGGCTGGAATTTCAAATCGCTCGCAGACCTGAAAGCAAAGCTCCTCTACGCAATTGGTTATGCTATTGCCCGGATTGCCAGTGACGGCAATGCACGAAACCACGATCCTCCCATCCGGCAGGTCAATCCGCTCGATCAGGCACACGCCGTCCGACCTGTTCCCCGCCTTATAAGCGAACAGCTCGGGCTCATTCGCCACTTGCCAAAGGGGGAACCGCCACGGGTTTCTGGTAAATTCCAAATCCTTCGGAAACCGCCCACGCGCTTCCTCGTACTCCGACGTCTCCGGCAGCGGACTTAGCTCCGTCGACTCTGCTAGAGCCGTCAGTTCTGCGGCGGTGGGCAGTTCGCCGTTTTTGGAGTAGAGCCGCTCGCGATACGATCTCACCTCTTCTAGCGTGAGGCCCTTTGACTGGCTGGGCTGACCGTCGTCTTCATCGTGGTGCTCTAAGCATAAGAACACTAGGTTCTCGAACCTGGAGTCGCTTCGGTCGTGGTTGAGATGGGCGATTTGGCCTTTTCGCACCTCATCCCTTCCCACAAGGAAAACACAGAGGCAGCAGCGCCTCCGAGAAGCTGTTAAGACCGCGTTCTCTACGGATTTGCTTGCCGGCCTGCGTACCTTCATATTCGTCGCCGATAACGGCAGATCCGGCTGAACCTACCGCAGCGACTCTTCCACTTCGGTCAACCAATCCGGACGCTTGAGAACTTCGCGCGGCTTGGGGCCGTCGGCGGCACCGACGATGCCGTCGCGCTCCATCAGGTCAATCAAATGGGCAGCGCGCCCGTAGCCGATGCGCAGGCGCCGTTGCAGCAAGGAAGTGGAAGCCTTGCCGAATTCGACCACCAGCCGGACGGCATCTTCGTAGAGCGGGTCGTGCTCGGTTTCGTCCTCTTCGCCATCGAACGCGCGACCGCCGTCCTCTTCTTTCGGCGCTTGCAGGAATTTTTCTTCGTACTGCGCGGTGCCCTGGGCGCGCCAGAATTCGACCACGGCAGCAATTTCTTTTTCGGTGACGAACGGGGCGTGTAAGCGATGCACGCGCGCCGAACCTGCGGGAAGATAAAGCATGTCGCCGCGGCCGAGCAGGGCCTCTGCGCCGTTGGCATCGAGGATGGTACGCGAGTCAACTTTGGTCGCCACACGGAATGACATGCGCGCGGGAAAATTGGCTTTGATCAATCCGGTGATCACATCCACCGAGGGCCGCTGCGTGGCCAGCACGAGATGGATGCCGACAGCACGGGCCATCTGTGCCAGTCGCGTGATGGACTCTTCCACGTTGCCGGAATCTAGCATCATCAGGTCGGCCAGTTCGTCGATGACGATGACGATGTAGGGCAGCGGATGCTCGTCAGCCTCGTCGTTGAACAGGCTCGGTGTTCCCTCCTCCTCGAACAGTTTGTTGTACTGATCGATGTTGCGCACGCCCTTTTCGGCCAGCAGCTTCAAGCGGCGTTCCATCTCACGCACCGCATTGCGCAGGGCAACGGCGGCCAGCTTCGGCTCGGTGATGATGGGCGTGAACAGGTGCGGCACGCCGTCATAGTTACCCAGTTCGAGCCGCTTAGGATCGACCAGGATCAGCCGAACCTGCTCCGGCGTCGCCTTGTAGAGGATCGACATGATCATCGAGTTGATGGCCACGCTCTTGCCCGTGCCTGTGGAGCCAGCAATGAGCAGGTGCGGCATCGAGTTCAGGTCGGCGGTGACGATGCGTCCGTTGATGTCCTTGCCCAGCGGCAGAGTCAGCTTCGACTTGGACCCGATGAACTCGGGCGACTCAATGTTCTCGCGTAGCCAGATGATTTCGCGCTCGCGGTTGGGCACCTGAATCCCGACTGTGGACTTACCGGCCATGCGCTCGACCAGAATGCTTTCTGCTTTCAGCGCCAGGCACAGGTCGTCGGTAAGATTGGTAATGCGGCTGTACTTGATGCCCGCCTCGGGTTTGAATTCAAAGGTTGTGACCACGGGGCCGGGATTGATCTGCGTGACCTGGCCGTGCACTTCGAATTCGGCGTATTTTGCTGTCAGCACCTGGGCCAGAAGTTTCAGCTCCTCGGCGTCGACGGAACGCTGCTCATCGGGACGGTGCAGCAGGGAACTGGGAGGCAGCTTGAAACCGCCGGCAATGCGCGGCAGCGTAGTCTTCGGCTTGTGCTCGCTATCGGCGCGCTCGGTCACTTCAGGGGCAGGCATTGCCGGTGCGGCCTGCGCTTGAGGCTGGTCTTCCTCAAAAGTTCGATCGATGCCGGTGCGGACAGGCTCCGAAGCCCGCAGCTGCGGCGCCGGTGGTGTTGGAACCGGCTTGGCCGGAACCATCTGCGTGGTGATCACCGGCTTGGGAGATGCGCGCCGCTTCTCCAGTTCCTTCTGCATTCGTTTGCGTGCACGTTCTTCGCGCCAGTCTTTCCAGCGCTGCCACAGGGCAACGGCAAAGGCGAATCGTGTCGGCGCCCACACCTGCATCGCCGAGAAAGAAAATGCGGTCGAGAGATAAAGTGCGACGGCCAGAACACTGAAGCAAACAATGTTTGCGCCGGCCGGATTGAAATAATGGATCAGGAAATCTCCGACGACACGACCGAGCAATCCTTCGATCGGGATGACGCCTCTCCACCGCAGGTGGCCGGGAAGCAGGGCCAGCAGCGCGGGGAAAAATATCAGCATCCAGGTCGCCCCCAGAAACTTGGCGAGCGGCGAGCCGATCTTGCGCGAGCGGAACCAGCGCATGCCCAGCATAGCGGCGAAGACAGGAAGCAGAAAAGACCCGACGCCAAAACCCTGCAGAACGAGATCGGAGATGAGCGCGCCAACCACGCCGATCCAATTACGGGCGGCGTGCGAACCGGTCAGGACCGAGGCGCTGTTGAGCGAGGGATCCAGAGGCGAGTAGGAAGCCAGGGCGAGGAAAAGGAGGAGTCCGGAGACGACCAACAGAAATCCGATCAGCTCATTGAGCCGCCGGTTGTTGGTCGGGGTAAAGACCTGCGAAAAATACTTCATAGGCGCATTTCAACGCACGCAGAAGCGATGACTCCTGCCTGCCGTTCCCGCGCCAGAGCCATTCGATTATGACAAGAAGCGGGCAAGCGTACAACTCAGGATTCTTGCCCGGTATCCAGAGTGACAAACACAACCTGTGCGGCCATTCGAGCGGCGAACCCCAGCGCTGCGGCTTCATTTACTACTGCAAATGCCACATTGCGGCGAGACCGATCACGATGACTCCCGCGACAATCCTGTAGATAATGAAAAGTTTCAGACTGTTGGACTGCAGATACCGAATCAGCCAGGCGATGGCCATGTAGCCGACGATCGCCGAAACCAGCACTCCCACGAGGAACGGCGCGTGCATCCCGGGCGGCAGGCCCTCCTTTTTCAGTTCGTGGGCCTTGAGCAGCGCCGCGCCGGCAATAATTGGCGTGGAAAGCAGGAAACTGAAGCGCACAGCGGCTGCCCGAGTCATGTTGCGGAAGAGTCCGGCAGTAATCGTTGATCCCGAGCGCGACACGCCCGGAATCAAGGCTGCCGCCTGGGCGCAGCCGATGATAAGCGCGTCGGCGAAAGTCACTCCGCTCAGCGGTTTGGTCATCCGGCTGGCTTTTTCTCCCCACCACATGAACAGCGCAACTACGATCAACGCGCCGGCGATCAGAAAAATATGTTCGCGGAAGTAATCTTCCGCCGAATGCTCCAGCAACTTTCCGGCAATGGCGCCGGGGATGGTCGCAATTGCGAGGAACCAAAGCAGCAGACGCTCGTGGCGCTGCTCATCAGCGGTCAGGTTCTGGTCAGAGCCTCCGGCCTCGGAAAATCGAACGACTTTTCCGCCCAAGGCCGCTTGAATAATCTGGATCCAAGTCCGCCGAAAATAGAAGAGTACCGACAGCAACGTGCCAAAGTGCAGGGCCACATCAAAGGTGAGTTCGTGGGCGGGTGAAAGCTCGTTCCATCCCAACAACCGGCGCACGATGATCAAATGCCCTGAGCTCGAAATCGGAATGAATTCCGCGAGCCCCTGAATGATGGCCAAGACTACGGCTTGATAAATCGGCAAGTCGTTTTCCCTCCAAGTAGAAAGTATCTCAGAAAAGATGAAAGGAGCGGCTATCGGAAGTGGTTCTCACTCCTGCGTGTTGCCGTAGGTGGGGACGCCTTGCTGGATGAGGTAAGCCAGGCGCTCGGCGCGCGCGCCCCAATCGCTTTGCGGAAATTGCGTGGCAACTTTCTGGGCCAGGGACAGCGCTTTGGTCTTTGATTCGTCTGACTTCTTTGATTGATTTTCAGTCTTGTAAATCTCGATCAACGCTGAGAGCCGCCAGGCCGCGTCGTAGAGAGCTTCCGCGGCCGCGGGAGACTGGGGATGCTCGCTGGCGTATTTTTCGTAGATCTCCGCTTCTTTTTCCGGACACTTCGAAAGACCCTGCCAGTCGCCGCACAGCTTGTTATCAATGAGACGAAAGGCGGCGAGGTCGGCCCATTTTGTACCCGGAAATTTCTTCATCACCTGTTTCATCAGGTCTTCGTTCACGCCCTCGCGTAAATACGCCAGTTGCTCGTGGGCGGAAGGACGCGACATCACATCTGGCTTTTCGAGCTGCCAGCGGATGTCGGCAGAACGATACAGAGCCTCACCGGCGAGCGGAGAATTAGGGAAGAGATCGAATACGCGGTAGTAGAGGCGCATGGCGTCCTGTGCTGCGTCGCGGCGGCCGTGGCGCTGGCTCGCCTGATCTTCCGAGTCCGCGGCCTCGCCAAATAGAATCCGGTCGCCATTGGGCGTGGAGGCTTCGACCACTCCCTTTTGCAAAATCCATCCGGTGAGGACTCGTTCCCCGCCAAGCATGGCCTCGACTTTGAACCAGTCGCGGCTGGTTTCGAGGACCACAACCTCGTGTCCCCGCTCCACATCGCCCAGCTTTTCGGAAGCAGAATCCGGCGCAAGATAGATGGTCGCGTTGCGCAACATTCCGCCGCGCCGGACCTGAGCATACGAGGTCACGGCGCTGGCCAAAAGCAGCGTCACGATAATCCAGGGTCTTGGCTTTGCGATTCTCACATCAGTGGGAAGCCAGTTTGCGCGCAGATGTTGCTTGCAAGGGGTCACGCCTGTCTGATTTCCTCCAGCATCTGGGGATCAATGTTGCCGCCGCTGATGACGGCGACGTTCCATTTAGTCTTCGGCAGTTGCTCGCGGTGAAACAGAAAAGCGGCGACGGCCACGGCGCCGCTGGGCTCCGCAAGGGTCTTGGGATTGGCCGCCAGCCGCCGCGTGGCTTGGCGAATCTCGTACTCGCTGACGCCGATGATATCGTCAACATAGGTGCGAATGTGCTCGAAGGTGATCGGTCCGAGGCTCTGCGTCCGCAGCCCGTCGGCGATGGTGCGGGAGACTTCTTCAGCGGCAAATTCGACAATCTTGCCTTCATGCAGGCTAGCTTTGGCATCGCCTGCGAGTTCTGGCTCAACCCCGATCACTTTGATGGAGGGTTTGCTCAGCTTGATGGCCGCGGAAATGCCGCTGATCATTCCGCCGCCGCCCACTGGCGCGAGGACGGTTTCGACGTCGGGCAAGTCTTCCAGAATCTCCAACCCGATTGTGCCTTGGCCGGCGATGATTTTTTCATCGTTGAATGGAGGAACGATGGTGTAGCCGTGCCGTTCCGCCAGGTCTTCGGCGCGCTGCTGACGCTCAAGACTGCCCGGCCCTACCAGCACAATCTCCGCACCCAAAGCCTGCGTGGCTTCGCGTTTGACTGCAGGGGCATTGTTCGGCATGACGACGACAGCGGGCGCGCCCAGAGCCCGCGCCGCGTAGGCGACGCCCTGGCCGTGATTGCCGCTCGAGTAGGTGATGACTCCCCTCGTCCGCTCCTCGGGTGTGAGCGAGGCAATCTTGTTGTATGCGCCGCGCAGCTTGAACGCGCCGATCGGTTGCAAATTCTCCGGCTTGAGGTAGAGTTCGCGGCCGTCTTCGACGGCGCCGTTCTGATGAATATGAGACTGGATCAACTCGGTGCGCACGGCCACTCCGCGCAGGCGGGCCTGGGCTTCGCGAATGTCGGACAGGGTGACCATGGGTCCTCTCGAGCTTTGTCATCTTGAGCGCAGATGGAACTTCGAAACGAAGTTCAATCGAAGTCGAAAGATCGCTACTTGATACAACTCTGCCGGTGATAGGGGTCCTTCGACTTCACAGCGGCTTCGCGAAGCGAAACCGCTTGTTCCGCTCAGGATGACAAGTCGCTATAGCTCACACTTCCAAAATCACCGGCATGATCAGCGGCCGTTTTTGCGTCTGCTTCGAGATGTATCGCTTTAAGTCGGCGCGAATCTTCTCTTTGATTACGCCGTAATCGGCCTTCTCTTCCTGGCTCGATACTTCCAGAGTCTGCATGACCAGCTGGCGCGCGCCCTCGATAAAACCGTCTTCTCCCGGTTCAAAGCCGCGGGTCACGATCTCGGGCGAAGTTTCAACCCGGCCGGACAATTTATTGATGGCGATGATCGGCAGCACGATGCCGTCTTCGCTCAAATGCCGCCGGTCTTTGATCACCAGGTCTTCGACCACGTCGGTGCGTGAGCCGGAATCGATGCAAACGCGGCCCACATTCACGCGACCGGCCTTGCGCGCGCCCAGCTCGTCAAATTCAAGAATGTCGCCGCTCTCGATCAGAATCACGCTTCCCACCGAACCGCGCATGGCCGCAGCCAACTCGGCGTGCAGCTTCAACTGGCGGTACTCGCCGTGGATGGGAATGAAATATTTCGGCTTGACAAGGTTGATGATCAGCTTGAGTTCTTCCTGGCTGGCGTGTCCGCTGACGTGCACCGGCGGCGAAGTTCCATCCTCATAAATCACGTGCGCCTCGCGGCGGAACAGGTGATCGATCATCCGGTAAATGGCTTTCTCGTTGCCGGGAATGATGCGCGAAGAGAGTACAACCGTATCGCCTTTTTCGATCCGGGCGTGCTTGTGATTGTCCACCGCCGCACGCGAGAGAGCCGACATCGGCTCGCCCTGCGTGCCGCTGATCAGAATGCAGAGTTTCTGCCGCGCGAAATTTTTCATCTCGCCGGGATGAACCAGCAGACCGTTAGGGATCTCCACGTAGCCGAGGTCTTCGGCAATTTCGGCTGAACTCACCATCGAGCGTCCGATGAATACGACTTTTCTGTCGTGTTCCCACGCCAGTTCAACTGCCAGCTTGATGCGATGGATGGACGATGAAAAACAGGAGATGAACAGCCGCTGCTCGGTCCGGGCAAATACCTCATCGAATTTGCGGCGCACGGCGCGCTCACTCGGCGTGTAGCCTTTGCGCTCGACGTTGGTCGAATCCTGCAGCAACGCCAGCACTCCTTCTTTGCCGTACTCGGCGAAGGCGTGCAGATCGAAGAGTTTGTTGTCGGTGGGAGTGGGATCAACTTTGAAATCGCCGGTGTGCAGGATCACGCCGAGCGGAGTATGAATGGCGAGAGAGACACAATCCACCAGGCTATGGGTCACCTGAATGGGATGCACCGTGAACGGGCCGATCTTGAAGCGCTCTCCGGCCTTAATCTCGCGCAGATCGGCGTTTTCCAGCAGTCCGTGCTCGTCGAGCTTGTCTTCAACATAGGCGAGGGTGAACTCGGTGCCAAAAACTGGGACGTTGAGCTCAGAAAGTATCCAGGGCAGCGCGCCGATGTGGTCCTCGTGGCCATGAGTCAGGACGATCGCCCGCACATATTGCCGGTTTTCGATCAGATAAGAAATGTCGGGAACGACAATGTCCACGCCCAGCAGCTCGGCCTCGGGGAACATGAGGCCGGCGTCGACGACGATGATGTTGTCGCCCCAGCGCACGGCCATGCAGTTCATTCCGAACTCGCCCAGCCCGCCGAGGGGCACGATATGCAGTTTTCCAGTTGGCATCAGGGTTAATTGATGCTAGCACGAGAAGTCAGTACCGAGTATCCAGCACTGACTACCGGGCGACCACGACCGAGCATGGGGAGTCTCTTTCCGGGAGACTCCGATACGCGATAAGCTCAGAAGAGATGGCCGACCAGATCAGCAAATCGTGGCTGCGGCGCCGATTGGAAAATGCTTTGCGCCGCGGCTTCCAGCATGCCTACGAAACGGTCAAGGTCGATCCCGGCAGATTTCTTCTCCAGATGAGAGCGGCGTATGGCGTGCCTATCACCAGCTTTCAGGGAGTTTATTCGGTGGAGATGAGTCAACTTGACCATCTGGCCGGGCGCATCATTCACAGTGGCATGAGAATGGCCGCGGCCGAAGGCGCAGGGCTGGGGTTGGGAGGCTTCATGACCATGGTGCCCGACCTCAGTATTCTTGCCGGGATCACGCTGCGGACCATCCAGAAGTTGAGCCTGCTTTACGGCTTCGAATACAACACCGATGAGGAAACCGCAGAACTCTGGATCGCCGCTGCCAGCGCCGCGGGCGTGGACATCAGCCGAGAGCTGCTGGAGAAAGAAGTGGTGAACCGCTTCGTTCCGGAAGTGATTCAAAGAATTGCAGTGCAAGCCAGCAAAGAAGCGGTGGAGAAATGGTCCGGGCGGCTGATTCCAATTGCCAGCTCCGTGATCGGCGCGGGTCTCAATTATTATTTTGTGCGGGCCTGGGGCGAGCGGGCTGGAGAGCATTTCCGCCGGAGGCATCTGGAAGTGCGCCGGAGGCTCCCGAAGGAACAGGCGAAACTGCCGGGTGTGCCCGAGGCATTATCGTCATGACCAGGAGTGCAGCGACAAGGCCGCGAACGAGACGTTCAGGCTAACTCGTCCAGAACCATCGTTTCGAGGCCTTCCACACGCTCAAAGACGGGATCGTTGGTGATCAATCCGGTACTCAGCATGTGCACGGCAGTCGCGGCCTGAAGAGCATCGGGAGTCCGCAGGCGATGGAGAGCGCGAATGCGCGCCGCAAGATCGGCGATCTCCAGGTTCGGTGCGATCCAGCCCAGGTTGGGGTATGTGGAAAGCAAGCCGTAGAACTCGTCGGCCCGCTGTTGGTTGCCGTCGCGATAGGGCTGAACCAGCAATTCCGTCATGGTGATGGTGGATGTGATTGCCGCGGAACCTGGCTGCTCAAGCCACCGAAAGATGGAGTCGGTGTATGGAAAGTACTTTGGGTTCGGCTCGAATTGATAGATGAAAATACTCGTGTCCAGAGCGATTCGGCGGTGACGCCGGAGAAAGGTGCGGAGCCGATCTACTCCCAACTCTGGCGTTCCTTTTTCAGGTAATCCTTTGGATACGCGCCGCGCGCCAACCCTCGAATCGCAGCATGATAAGACTTTGGTTTTTGCAGGACCAGAACCTTCCCGCCCCGCACCAGCACAAGAATCTTGTCACCGGGTTTTAGGCCCAGCGCTTCGCGGGCCTCACGCGGGATTACGATCTGGTTCTTTGCCGAAAGGGTTGCTTCTGTCATCGCTTTACATTATAGCATAAAGTAAAGGAGAACGTAATGGGCTGTTTCGACTTTCTAGGGGCGCTTAGGTTTGAGACTGCGATGCTTGGCCGGACCGTAGAGACTCTTCATCACGGATTTGGTGAGGAACTCAAAATCGCCGCGTTTTAGCTTGCAGCCTAGAGCTTTGTTGAGTTGTTTGCGAAGAATTATCATCGTCTGCCAGACGACATGTTCGGCTTGTCCTCGGTCTTCTGGATACCATGATTTCGGCATAGCTTCTACTCCTTAGTTTGTGTTTCAAAACGGCCCACTATCGGAAATTCGCCCCAGTCTGGAGCGGGGTCATAGTCGCCAGTGCAGCCCTACCGCAGCCACTCCTCCAGTTCGATTCGCTGATCGGTTTTCTCGTCGCGATACTTCACGATCACCGGGGTGTACAAAGACAGGTTCCACTCCGCCGATTTGCCTTTCTTCACTGCTCTCGATCCCGGTACGACGACGGCGTTTTCCGGCACTTCGAGCGGGCTCTCATCAGTTGCTTTATACACGTGTCCGCGTACGAGGTCATAGAGCGGAGTCGAGCGCGTGAGAATCGTTCCTGCCCCCAGAACTGCTCCGGCCCGCACCAGCGTGCCTTCATAAACACCGCAATTCCCGCCGACGAGCACGTCGTCTTCAATGATGACCGGCGCCGCATTGATCGGCTCCAGCACGCCGCCGATCTGGGCCGCCGCGCTCAGATGCACACGCTTGCCGATCTGTGCGCAGGAGCCGACCAGCGCGTGGGAATCCACCATCGTGCCTTCGTCTACGTAGGCGCCGACGTTGATGAACATCGGCGGCATGCAGATCACGCCCGGAGCGACGTAAGCGCCCAAACGCGCAGACGATCCTCCAGGAACCACGCGCACGCGGTCGGCGACCGTAAAGCGCCGGGCAGGGAACGTGTCTTTGTCCACGAAAGAGAGTGTCGAATCGTTGCCCATCTCGCTGAGTTCGCCAAGGCGGAATCCCAGCAGAATGCCCTGTTTCACCCAGGCATTGACCGTCCATTTGCCGGCGATCTTTTCGGCGGCGCGAATCTTGCCCTGAGTCAGCTGCTCGCGAAAGTCGAGAAAAACCGCGCGGGCCTCGGGATTGGCTTCCACTTCACCCAGAGAAGCAAGGCGCTCGATCGAGGATCTGAGGGATGGCATGAGAGGGAAAGTATAGAGGAACGGATTTCAGATTGCAGATTTTGGATTTCACCTTAAGAATCAGCTCGGGGATGACATGCCAATCTGCAATCTAAGATATGCAATCTGAAATTGTTTAAATGCACTTGCACTCGCTGCGGATGAGCACCCCCGTCATGTTGTGCGAAGCGTCGCGTGCTTCAGAAAGTGTGGCGTACGGCCCGTGCCAGCGCGCGTGATTGGCGTCGTGTCCCGAGGGCCGTCCTTTGCCATGATTGCACTGCCCGCAACTGGAGCGGTGCAGAACGATCTTGTGGGGTCCGGCCAGCCAGTTCTCATAGATATAAAAATTGACTGCGTCGGAAGCGGCGGCTGCGGCTTTGGCGATCAATCCAGCTTCGGCAGCGATCTTTTGCAGTTTGGAGCGGGTGTCGCGGCGCATGGGCAGCAGCGGCAGGCGATAAATTTCTTCAATCTTGCCCATCATGGCCAGCACCGCTTTCACCGGCAAGGGATTTGACTCGATGAAATTGGCCTGCATCAGAGCCAGGTATTTGCGATGAATACGGCGTGCCGAGGCCCAATCGTTGTTCAGCGCGGCCCGCGTCATCTCCGCCATTTCGTGCGGAATTTCGTTCGATGCCACGGAGATGATTCCGACGCCGCCGAGTGCGATCACGGGCAGCGTGATCGAATCGTCTCCAGAAAAAACGAGAAAACTTTCCGGCACCGCGTTGCAAACCTCAGCGATCTGGCTGATGTTGCCGCTGGCTTCTTTCACGCCGGCGATGTGCGGGACTTCCGCCAGCCGGGCCAGCGTTGCCGGTTCGATATTTGCTCCGGTGCGGCCGGGAACGTTGTACAGGATGATTGGCTTGTCTACTGCATCGGCGATGGCATGAAAGTGGCGGAACTGTCCTTCCTGCGTGGGTTTGTTGTAGTAGGGCGAGGCGGTCAGGATGGCGCTAACTCCGGAACGACCGCTCACTTCTTTGGCTTTCGCAACGGCGTCTTGTGTGGAATTTGAGGTTGCGCCGGCGACCACGGGCACACGCCCGGCCACGACTTCGATGGTCGTATCGATGACCTGCAGCCACTCGTCGTGGGAAAGAGTCGGGGTTTCGCCAGTGGTGCCGCAGGGAACGAGAAAATCGATCCCGGACTCGACCTGCCAGCTCACCAGGTTGCGCAAAGCCGGCCCGTCGATGGAGCCGTCCTGACGAAAAGGGGTTACCAGTGCCGTGCCACATCCGCGAAGTTGCATTTCACTAAGATAACGCGAAAGAGTGAGCGTGGAAAGTGCGGCCCGGGTGAGCGGCGACCTTCGAACAATTGTCAGGAGTCAACAGTAGCAACGAATGGTGACTCCTGACCCGGTTAGCTACTTCAGCGCTTTTACAAATGTCGCGAGCGCCTTGGCGTCGTCAGCCGAAAGTCCGGAGAGGGCCTTCTTGTGCGGTGGTTTCTTGGCGTCGTCGCCCTTGGTGAGCAGATCGCTGATCTGGGCCGCACTCAAGCTGGTTCCTTTCAGTGCGGGCCCGACTTTGCCTTGGCCCTCAGGACCATGACAGCCGGCACACTTCGCTTTGTATGTGGCTGCGCCGTCCTGCGCCAAAGCGGGTTGGGAGAGGGTAAAACAAACGCATAGTGCGAGGGCAAAAAGCAGGGTGAGATGCTTACTGAGTTTCATAGTAAGGACTCCTTGAGTTTCGATTGGAGTGGGACGTCGAGCCATTCTATAACCGAATTGCGGTCTGTGTTAAGCCATTCTTGTGGGCGGCGCACAGGGGCTGAGGCCCCGTTCCGCTTTTTGAACCGCATTTGGCGCGGTTGAAGCCACACGTTTCCATGGTGCTATCGGCGTTCGCGGGCGGCGGCGCCCCCGCCAAATGTATTGATTGTTCTCAATTGAACGTCGCACGCAATCTTCGCAGTCCCGCTAATGCCGCCAGGTAGCGCTTGTCTAACGAATGAGCCATGGCGTAACACTCTTTGGCTTTCTCCCAACGGTGCTGGTGCTCGTAGACGCGGCCCAGGTTGAAAAAAGGATACGGCCGCGCTTCATAGCGCGGTGCGACCATGGCTTTCTGAAACCAGGGGATGGCCTCGTCCCATTTCTCTTGTTCAATCAGGTAAGCACCGATATCGTTGTAAGGATTGCCAAAGTCCGGATCGACTTTGATGGCTTCCAGGCAGTCGGCGATGGCGCGGTCGAAATCGCCGCGGAACGAATAAGTCCAGCCGCGGAACGTGTAAGCTTCGGCGGTGGGGAAAGCCGCAATCGAACGGCTGTAGAGTTCGATGGCTTGCTGGTAGTCGCCCTGGGTTTGCAGTTCGTAGGCTTTCTGAAAATATTCGGCTGCGGTTTGACGTGGATCGTCTTTGGACATGACCGATCGAATGACTGAATTGTCGAAATTGTATCGAAAATCCTTGTTCTGTCTGCTGGGACTGGTGTTGCTGCCGGCCCTATGGATCTGGGCGCAGGACGCGGGACAAAAGCCTTCACAGGGCACACAGCAAACAGCGGAGCACGAACAGAAGATCTCACCCAAGGAGGCCGAAGAACTTCTTCGCAGCGTGGATGACGTCCTGCAATTTGCCAGTAAGGACACCGACCTGCCCATCAAGCACGAGGTCAAGCGGCGGCTCAGTACCCGCGATGAAGTCGTGGCTTATCTCCAGAAGGACATGGCCGAAGACAAAGACGCGCAACGTCTGCGGCGCTCCGAGTTGGTGCTGAAGAAATTTGGACTTCTGCCGCCTGACTTCAACCTGCAGACGTTCCTGGTGGCATTGCTGCGGGAGCAGGTGGCGGGCTACTACGATGCCAAAACCCAGACCGTCAACCTGCTGGATTGGCTGGATGCCGAGCAGCAGCGTCCGGTGCTGGCGCACGAATTGACTCATGCATTGCAGGACCAGAGCTTTGGCTTAGAAAAATGGTTGGGCGTTGGCGATGCCGATTTAGACGAAAAGCAGCAGTTGACGCCGGAAGACATTGAGAACGATGAAGTCAGCGAGGCGCGCCAGGCGGTGGTCGAAGGACAAGCCATGGTCGTACTGGTGGATTACATGCTGGCGCCGACAAAACAGTCGCTGCTGACTTCGCCGCAACTGGCCGACACTCTGAAGGAAACCATGCTCACCGGAACGGCAGATTCTCCGGAGTTTAAGGACGCCCCCATTTTTTTGAAAGAAGAACTGACGTTTCCGTATCGTTACGGCCTCGATTTCACCACGGAATTACTGCGCAACGGCGGCAAGGACAGAGCATTCACTGGCGCACTGACGAATCCACCGCGCAACACGCGCCAGATCATGGAGCCGCGAACCTATCTTTCCGGTGAGCACTTGCCGCCGATGCCTCTGCCGGATTTCAGTGAGGATTTCAAGAATTACGACCGCTTCGATGTAGGCGCAATCGGTGAGGATGATGTCTTTGTCCTGGTGGAGCAGTATGCCGGGGAGAAAACCGCGCACGAACTCTATCCGCAATGGCGGGGCGGTTATTACTATGCGTTGCGGCCGAAGGGGAATGCCTCGGCGCCCCTGGCCTTGCTGTATCTTTCGCGCTGGTCAGATGCTGAAAGCGCCGTAAGCTTCGCCGCCATCTATGCCAAAGCGCTACCGAAACGATACAAGCAAGTGCACGAAGCGGTGGACGCAAAGAACACCGTTCTCAACCTGCCCACGCTCGAAACCCTGGCCGGTACGCACACCTGGGTCACGGAGGATGGCCCGGTGGTTGTGGCCGTGCAGCGCGATAGCGTGCTGATCACGGAAAGCCTGGACGCAGAGACCACCGAGCGAGTCAAGCGGGAATTGTTCGGGACGGCAGCCACTCCGAAGTAGGCGTTGCCAAGGCTGTGTGTTATACTGCTTGTACTACATGTATTACAGGAGCCGCCAGCGATGTTGACCGTACGCTTGTCTCCGAAACTTGAAGCCAGGCTCGACAAGCTGGCCCGGCGTACAGGCCGGTCGAAGTCGCACTACGCTAAACAGGCCATTGCCGAGTTCCTGGATGACCAGGAAGATTATTTGATCGCCGTTTCCCGCCTGGAGGATGATCTGCCATCCGTTCCTCTCAGCAAGGTGATAAAGCGTCTTGGCTTGGACCGTTAATTTCGACCCTCGCGCCCTCAAAGAGCTGGAGAAGCTGGATCGACCGGCGCAGAGGCGTATTGTGATGTTTTTCCAGGAACGTGTCCTGCGGCTCGAGACTCCGCGAGATCTGGGAAAGCCCATGACTGGGGACAAGGTCGGTCTGTGGCGCTACCGCATCGGCAACTTTCGCGCCATCTGCCAGATCAAAGATGAAACTCACTTAGTGTTGGTCTTGCGCGTCGCGCACCGTAAAGAGGTTTACCGTTAATCGGTGAAGATGTTGCTCTTCTGTATAATCACCAGTTCCTCTTACGAGTAGAAAATTTCTGGAGGACAATTGCCCCAGGCGGAAATCGGCATCATCGGTGGTAGCGGGCTTTATTCCATGCCCGGCCTCACGGATGTGCGTGAACTGCAGCAGCAGACCCCGTTCGGAGACCCTTCCGACGCTTATGTGCTGGGTACGCTCGAAGGCCGCAAGGTCGCATTCCTGGCGCGGCACGGTCGCGGGCACCGCATTCTTCCAACCGAATTGAATTTTCGCGCCAACATTTACGGCTTCAAACAACTCGGGGTCGAGCGAATTGTTTCTATTTCTGCTGTAGGATCGCTGAAGGAAGAACACAAGCCGCTGGACTTCGTGATTCCCGATCAGTTTTTCGACCGCACTCGCCATCGCGTAGATACTTTTTTTGGCGAAGGTATCGCGGCACACATCGCGTTTGCCGATCCCGTTTGTCCGGAATTGGCCAAGGTCGTGGAAACGGCTTGCAAAAAATCAGGCGTGACGGTTAAGCATGGCGGAACGTATCTGTGCATGGAAGGGCCGCAGTTCTCTACGCGCGCAGAATCCAATCTGTATCGTAGTTGGGGCATGGACGTGATCGGCATGACAAACCTGCAGGAAGCCAAGCTGGCGCGGGAAGCTGAGATCTGCTACGTAACAGTTGCCATGGTCACCGATTATGACTGCTGGCATCCGCAGCATGATTCGGTCACGGTGAACCAGGTCGTTGCCGTGCTGCTGAAGAATGCGGACCATGCGTGCACCGTGGTTCGCGAAACTGTAGCCAAGATGCCGGTTGCGCGAAGCTGCAAGTGCGGCTCGGCGCTGGCGCATTCCATCATCACCGAGCGCAACAAGATTCCCGCCGCCACGCGGGCAAAACTCAAACTGATTCTTGCCAAATACCTGGAAGCCAAATCTGCATGAGCATCGTTGCTGTTGGATCGATCGCATTTGATACCATCACTACGCCCTCCGGGCACGTAGACAACATTCTGGGCGGATCGGCTACGCATTTCGCGCTCGCCGCCAGTTACTTCACCGAGGTGCGCATCGTCGCGGTGGTGGGCGACGATTTCGGGGCCGAGCAGGAAAATGTTTTCCGAAAGCGTGGCATTGACATCCGCGGCGTCGAACGCGCAACAGGCAAGACCTTCCGCTGGGGCGGAAAATATCTCGAGAGCCTGAACGAAGCCAAAACCGATTTCACGGAGCTGAACGTTTTCGAGCAATTTCGGCCTCAAATTCCACCGGAATATAAGGATTCGAAATTCCTGTTCCTTGGCAATATTCACCCCGACCTGCAGGCGGACGTGCGCAGGAGGATGGATGGTGTGCGCCTCACCGGCGGGGACACCATGAATTACTGGATCAATCGCACGCGGAGTGAACTGGTCAAAACCCTGCCAATCATGGATCTGTTGCTGATCAACGATAACGAAGCCAAGATGCTTGCGGGAGAATCGAATCTGCCACGCGCCGCGCAAAAAGTTCTCGGTATGGGGCCAAAAGCTCTGGTCATTAAACACGGAGAATACGGCTCGACCATTTTCTTTCGCGAGGGTGCCTTTGGGATTGGCAGCCACCCCTTTCGCGCGCCGGCCCTGCCGATCGAAGAAGTGAAAGATCCCACTGGCGCAGGGGATGCTTTTGCGGGCGGATTCATGGGCTATATCGCTGCGCAAGAGACACTCAACCGCGAAGTCCTGAAGCGTGCTCTGTTCTATGGCGGCGTGATGGGATCCTTCATCGTTGAGCAGTTTGGCAGCGAGCGGCTGCAGTCCCTCACGCGCGAAGAGATCGACGCTCGTTTTCAAGTGTTCCGCGAATTGACCCATCTGGAATGAAAGGCCAGCTGGAATGAAAGGCCAGCCCATCCACCGCTGGGACCGCGAGACCAGTCTCGTCGGCCAAATTGCGGCTGGAATCTCGCTGCTGGCATTCCTGTATTACTTCCGCCATGGAGACCTGTTGCTCTACGGCGATGCGGTAGCGCACATCAATATCGCGCGCCGCGTGTTCGACTCCCGCACGCCTGGCCTTTTGCAACTTGGCACAGTTTGGCTGCCGCTTCCTCATCTGCTGATGATTCCGTTTCTGCTCTCGGATTCGGCCTGGCAGACAGGAATTGGCGGATCGATTCCGTCGCTGCTGTCTTATGTCCTCGGAACTGTAGGCATTTTTCGCCTCATGCGCAGGGCGCTGAGTGCGGGAACGCAATCCGATTCTGCGGACCGCATTTCCGCGTGGGTGGCGGCGATCGTGTACGCGGCGAATCCCAACTTGATCTATATGCAATCGACTGCGATGACGGAGTCGCTGTACCTGGCGCTGTTCATTTGGGCGGTCGCGCACTTCAGCGAGTTTGTGCAAGCGGCGAATTCTGCTGATAAGAGCGCCAGAAGTGGGAGTTCGTCGCTGACCAAGTGTGGTCTGTGCCTCGCAGCAGCGTGCCTCACGCGATACGACGGCTGGTTTTTGGCCGCGGTGCTCTTCGCGGCCGCTTTGTGCGTCCTTTTTACCTCCAGGACGATCAACCACGCACCGCGCAAAGGGTTCGTCCGCTTTCTCCTTCTGGCCGCAGCCGCTCCCGCGCTTTGGCTCGCCTACAATGGCGCGGTTTATCGCAATCCCCTTGAATTTGCCAACGGACCTTATTCGGCCCGCGCCATCGAGCAGAAGAGCACTATGCCCACCAACCCGGGGACGCGCGATCTTCCGGTGGCTTTCAGTTATTTCCTGAAAGCCGGGGAAGCGAACATGATGGAAGGAGGATGGCAAAAACTGTGGGTCGTGGTGTTGCTGGCGGCAGCGGTCGGCGTATTGGTCAGCAATCGCCGACTCTCGCCGCTGTTGCTGCTTGGCGTGCCTCTGCCGTTTTACGCTCTTTCGCTGGCTTACGGCGGTGTCCCAATCTATGTGCCCGCCTGGTGGCCATTCTCCTATTACAACGTGCGTTTTGGATTGGAGCTGGTTCCGGCGTTTGCTTGCGCACTGGCGTTGGTAGTTTATTTTGCGGTTGCCCTTGCACGGAACAGGTCCCAGAGGACGATCATCGGCCTCAGCGCCGTAGTTCTGGTTTCCGTCAGTTACGTTTCGGTCTGGCGTGCCCAGCCGATTTGCTACCGCGAAGCCTGGGTCAACTCTCGCACGCGGATTGCGTTTGAGACAGAACTGGCTGCCAACCTTCGGCTGCTGCCGCGCGATGCCACTTTCCTCATGTATCTGGGCGATCACGTCGGCGCTCTCGAGCGGGCAGCAATTCCACTGCGTCACACGATCAACGAAGGTAATCACCGCCCGTGGAAAAGGCCGTCCGACGAGCAAGGCTTGTGGGAACGGGCTCTGGCTGATCCGCGCGCTTATGCGGATTACGTGATCGCTACGGAGGGAGATCCCGTCGCAGGGAACGTGCAGAAGCGCGATCTGATTTCCATGGTGGTTGTCCATACGATCGGACAACCCGCGGCCACGATTTACTGGAGCGAGCGCGCGCGCCGGTAATCACGCGGGTTAACGCGCCTGGTCAGGAAGCCGTCAGCATGAAGTTTTCTGGTGATAAAATCCAGCCAAAGTGCGCCTGACAAGGAAGCGAGCCAAACGCGCGATTATTCTGTCGCACAGAGCACGACAGTTCGCGCGGCTCGCTCAGATCCTTCGCTGCGCAAAAAACGCTAGCTCAGGATGACAATCGGTGCCGAATTGGCAGCATATCCACGAGCTTCTTGGTGGGGAGATGTCTTCGGTCGTGGGCGTCTCCATCATCCGCCTGGTGCTGGCTGCAATTCTGGGCGGCCTCATCGGGCTGGAGCGGCAATTGAAACACCGGCCTGCCGGCCTGCGGACGAATCTTTTCATTTGTCTCGGAGCAGCGATGTTCACGCTGCTGTCGGAAGATTTGGTTTCTGCGCAGGCCGAAGACCACACCCGCATTGCAGCCCAGATCATCCCCGGGATCGGATTTATTGGCGCCGGTTCGATTCTTCATGCCCGCGACAACCTGGTGAGCGGCTTGACCACCGCGGCGACAATTTTTGTGGCGGCCTCAGTTGGTATGGCAGTTGGTGGCGGACTTTATCTCACGTCGGTCTTTGCCACGGGAGTCATTCTGCTCTGCCTTTTCTTCCTTGGCCGCATCGAAGAGCGGCTTGGCCTGAAGACCCAGGGTCACATTTATGAAGTGACCGGTCGCAGCGCGGACGAAATCACCCCCGAGGTGAACCGCGTGCTGGAGACCGTCCATGGCGTGATGAAAAACGTACAAGTCGCAGCGACCCCGCAGCATGTCCGCGTCCAATTCGAGCTCGACGGAACTCGAAGGGACAACGAGCAGGTCCTGAACGGCCTGAAACGGTCTTCCATCTTGGACAGCGTCACTTCGCTGGGAGTGGTGCATTCGGAATGAATCTTCCCGCGGCAGTGGTTCCTTTCGTAAAGGCCAGTGCCTGCGGAAATGACTTCTTGATCATTGACGGAATGCAGGCCCCGGCCGACTTGTCCGCCTTCACGCGGCGCATTTGCGATCGGCAGCAGGGCGTGGGCGCCGACGGCGTGGAGTGGCTGTTTCCGGCGCCGGATGCCGACGTCGGAGCGCGCTTGTTCAATGCCGACGGCTCCGAAGCGGAGATTTCTGGCAACGGCACGCGTTGTGTAGCCGCTTTTCTCTGCGCGGAACAACCCAAGGAGAAGATTGTCATCCGTACCGGGGCCGGCCTGAAGACCTGTACTCTGATCTCCCGCAGCGAGAACGAATACGAGTTCGAGATCGCCATGGGGGAACCGCAAGTCGGAGATGAGTTCCCCATCAAGCTGGCATTCGGCGAGGTCCGCGGCATCCCGGTTTCCATGGGCAATCCCCACTACGTGGTTTTTGTGACTGAGTTCGCTGCGGGCTGGCAGGCAGACGCCGCCGAGATCAGACGTCATCACGATTTCAAGCATGGGATCAACGTTGAGTTAGTCTTGGTTCGAGACAAAAACAACGTCGAAGCGCGATTTTTTGAACGAGGAGTTGGTGAGACCCAATCCTCCGGGACGGGTTCGTGTGCCGCGGCTGTGGCCGCGATTGTGGCGGGGAAGGCAGAGTCGCCGCTGCGTGTTCACACTCCCGGCGGAGTGCAGACAGTGCGCTGGGAAGAACACGTATTTCTGCGAGGTGCGGCACAACTCGTCTGCCGGGGAGAATTCTTCGTTTAAGATTGGACTTGGATGCCGCCCATTCCACCGACCCCGCGCGCCAAACCGCTGGCCCTCCAGCCCGGCGATGTCGTTGGAATCATCGCTCCGGCCAGCAACATCCAGCGCGGACTGCTCGAAACCGGCTGCCGGGCATTGCAGCAGCTTGGCTACAAGACTTTTTATTTCGATTCCATATTCGACCAGGACCTGTATTTTGCCGGTTCGGTGGAACGGCGAACCCGTGAACTTGAAGAGATGTTCGTGCGCGACGACATTCGCGCTATCGTCTGTGCCCGCGGCGGGTACGGCGCGAATTACCTGCTGCAATGGATCGACCTGGAGAAGATCAAGTCCCATCCGAAAATTTTCGTTGGCTACAGCGATGTCACGACCCTGCTGACGTACTTCGCCGATGCGGCTGGCATTGTGACCTTTCACGGACCCATGGTCACGAAAGATTTCACACATGGCGACGGTGTGGACCATGCCTCCTGGGAGGCCGCGCTCACCGGCGCTTCTGAGTGGAGCTTGCCTCAGGATTCCGGAGTGAAGCCGCTGGTGGAAGGCTCGGCGGAAGGCATTCTCTATGGCGGCTGTCTTTCGATGGTTGCAGCATCTCTTGGAACACCGTATGAAGTCCAAACCGCTGGCACAATTTTGTTTCTGGAAGACGTCGCTACCAAACCCTATCAGATCGATCGCATGCTGATGCAGTTGAAGCTTGCCGGCAAGTTGGATGAAGTCCGCGGAATGGTCTTTGGTGAAATGCTCGATTGCGCGCAGAACGCAGACCAGGGCTACACGCTACCGGAAGTTGTGCTGCGAGTGGTGGGTGACCTGGGTGTTCCGGTGGCCTACGGGCTGTGCTCCGGCCACGTGTCCCGCGGCAACGTCACGCTTCCCCTGGGCGTGTGGGCGGCATTGCATGTGAGCACCACCGCCGTGGGTCTTAGAATTCTGGAGCCGGCGACTGCTACCAGGTCGATGCATGCTCGGGAAAATTCTTAAACACAGAGCCCACAGAGGCTCCTCTGTGCCCTCAGTGGTTACCGGTTTTTGGCTGATGAGTAAAGGCAAACACATCCACCTGATCGGCATCTGCGGGACGGCGATGGCATCGCTGGCGGGAATGCTGCAGCAGCGCGGGTTTCGGGTCACGGGCTCTGACGCGGCGGCGTATCCACCTATGTCGGATTTTCTCGCATCGCTCAGCATCCCGGTCTCGCAGCCATTTGCTGTGGAAAATCTGGAACTGCGGCCAGACCTGGTTGTCATCGGAAACGCCATTTCTCGCGGCAACATTGAACTTGAGCACGTTCTCGATCAGCGCATTCCATTCTGCTCGCTGCCCCAGATTCTGCACGATGAATTCTTGCGCGACAAGGAAGTCCTGGTGGTTGCCGGAACGCACGGCAAGACCACCACGACTTCCATGCTGGCATGGATTTTCCAGTCGGCGGGACTGCAACCTTCATTTCTGATCGGCGGCATCGCGGAGAACTTTGGCAGCAGTTTTCAGCTGGAGAAGGGAAGACACTTCATTCTGGAGGGTGACGAATACGACACGGCATTCTTCGATAAAGGCCCAAAGTTCCTGCATTATTTTCCCGACGCGGTCATTCTGACTTCGGTTGAGTTCGATCACGCTGACATTTACAAAGACCTCGACGCAGTAGAGACCGCATTCAAACGCCTGGTAAACCTTGTGCCTCGGCGCGGCCACATTGTTGGCTTCGACGCAGGCGAAAGCATCGAGCGCTGCCTAGCCCGAGCTTTTTGTCCCGTCGAGCGCTATGGTGCAAAACCGACGGCGAAGTGGCGGATCGCGGAGATGCATTTGGGAACAGGGCTTACTAAATGGCGGGTCCTGCGAGATGGCCAGCCGTGGGCAGATTTCGAATTCGCTCTCGCCGGCGGGTACAACGTCTGGAACGCTACGGCTGCGGCTGCTTTGGCTGCCGGTTACGGCATCTCGAAAAAAGAGATTGCCGCCGCGCTGGCAACTTTCAAGAGCGTCAAGCGCCGGCTTGAGGTTTGTGCTGTGGTCAACGGGGTGACGATCATCGATGATTTCGCTCACCACCCCACGGCCATCGCCGGCACACTGACAGCCTTGAGGTCGCGCTATCCCGGAGCGCGTTTGTGGGCAATTCTGGAACCACGCTCCAACACTCTGCGCCGCAATGTACTGCAAAACGACTTGGCAAAGAGCTTAGCATTGGCCGATGAAGTCATTGTGGCCAACGTCTTCAAGTCGGAATCCATTCCGGAAGCCGAGCGATTGGATGTCGCCGCGCTGGCAGCGCAGATTCAAAGTCACGGGCGTCGGGCACGAATTGTTCCCACCGCGGATGGCATCGTACGGTTAGTTGCGCCCGAAATGCGCTCGGGAGATGTCGTCGCCATCCTCTCCAACGGCGGTTTTGGCGGGATCTATGAAATATTGCCGCAGCGGTTGAGGTCACTCTCCAAGCCGATGGCCGAGGCCCATCCGTGATCCGCACCGTGGTGATGCTGACGTTCTGGGGACTGGCGCTGCCATTTGCCGGTCTGATCTGCATCCCATGGACATTTCTCTCCGGCGACATTCGCTTCATGTACCGCCTGTTCATGTGGGGCGCGCTGGCTGGAGTTCGCCTGGCTGGCGTGCAAGTGCGCACCATTGGCCGCGAGAAAATCAGCGCCGGGCGCACTTACATTTTCATGTCCAATCACGCCTCGAACATCGACCCGCCGCTGATGATTCCCCTGATCCCGATCCGGACCTCAATCATGATGAAAAAGCAATTGTTCCGCATTCCGCTGTTGGGCACGGCCATGCGGATGGCTGCCATGCTGCCGGTTGATCGCGCCAATCGGGAAGCGGGAATTGCCGCAGTTGAAGCGGCGCGCGGCGTGGTCGGCCAGGGGATCAGCATGACCATCTTCGTGGAAGGCAAGCGTTCGTTTGATGGCAAGCTGCTGCCATTTAAGAAAGGCCCGTTTTATCTGGCGATGGAGGCTGGCGTGCCTGTGGTTCCGATCACCATATCCGGCACACATTACGTGATGCCCAAGCGCAGGTTCGCTATCAAGCCGGGGCAAGTCGATGTAATTTTTCATGACCCCATCGAGCCTGCAGATTTCGGCAGCCGCGATTGCCTGATGGAAAAAGTATTTAAGACTATCAATAGCGGGCTGGCACCGGAATATCAGCAGGCATGCGTTTTGACCACAGAGGAACCCAGGAGAACAAACATCGCCCAGGGCCTGGACTGATCAGTACAATCGTTACTCTCCGTGCTCTGCGGACATTCTCCGCGGTCTCAGCGTTTCAAGATTTCCCAACAAAGCCTGAAACGCAGAGGTCGCCGACAACTGCCGCAGAGAGCGCCGAGCTAGATTGTCCGTGACCCTCTGTGCCCTCTGTGTTTAGTCTTTTTTGCTTCTCACTGCTCTCGCTATCTCCGGAAGCTTGCTCAGCAACGCCGAATACTTCAGCCACAGCTTGTGGTCCACGGCCGGCGCTCCGCTGACGGTCGCGCCAGCTTCGATATCTCCCGCCACACCGCTCTGCGGCGTGACGATCGCGCCGTCTCCGACCTTGCAGTGTCCGACAACGCCTACCTGCCCGGTGAGAATGACCTTGTTGCCAATCTCCGTCGAGCCCGCCAGTCCCACCTGCGAAGCCAGCAGCGCATCTTCACCAATGCGTGAGCCGTGGCCCACCTGCACCAGATTGTCGATCTTTGTGCCGCGTCCGATGCGGGTCCCGCCCACACTGGCGCGGTCGATGCAAGAATTGGCTTGGATTTCCACGTCATCTCCGATGACAACCGCCTGCGGCTGCGGAATCTTGTGCCAGCGTCCAGCGTCGTCCTTGGCGAAGCCGAAGCCGTCCGCGCCAATGACGGCGCCGTTCTGCAGCAAGACATTGTTTCCCAGGCGACAGCCTTCGCGCACCACGGCATGGGCGTGACCGAAGAAGTTGTCACCAATAATGACACCACGATAGATGACCACGTGCGCCAGGAGCACGGCGTTCTTGCCGATCACGACGTCTTCTCCGACGACCACATATGGGCCGATGTGGGCGTTTTCGCCGATGCGCGCCGAAGAATGGAACACCGCCGTCGGATGAATTCCGGCGCCGTATTTCATCGGCGGATAGAACAGCTCAAGGCAACGCGCGAATGCTAGATACGGATTCTTGCTGCGCAGCACGGCCGCGGGAATGGCAGGAAAATCGTCGGCCACGATCACCGCGGAGGCTCTGGTGGTTTTGGCAGCCGCCGCGTATTTGGGATTGGCGACGAATGTGATGTGTCCGGGGCCGGCTTCTTCAATGCCGGCTATGCCGGTGATTTCGGTCTCGGGCGCGCCATTTTCCAGCCGCGCACCCAAAGTGGAAGCAATGTGTGAGAGTTTCATGGTGGATGGTCCATCCGGAACGGTGATTGTAACTGAGACGACACGCCTACTCTCCGAACATCGGCACTTGGCGGGTGTCGGCGGGCATTCCTCGCCGTTGGCGCCGGGTGGCGCCAATGACGGCCAGCACGGTCAGTGACTCCAGCGCGCTCCGGGGTACAAACATGCGCTGGGTGTTCGAACGCAAGTCCGGAGGATTGATCAAGAAGCCTTCCGCGGTGCTCAGCGAGAGGTCGTTCGGCATCATGCCTTCGAGCACGTCGTTGTCTTTGAACTTAAGCCGCACCCACAGGCCCTCGGTGCGCGGGCGGGAGGCAAAAGTTTTGCGGCTGGGCGACTCGGTCTCCCCAAACTCCCGCACAAAATAGACGACTTTGATCTCCCGCAGGTCGATGGCCACCACGTTGCCGGCGGTATTCAACAGTTCAAGTTTCCCCTCCCGAACGAAGTTCGCCGGGGCCAGGTAGCCGTTGATGGAATCACGGTCCAGCTTGCGGACCACGACTTTCTTGTGGGTGGAGGGCATGGGGCCAAACCCGCTCCGGCTGAGGTTTTTCCGCAGCCGGGCGTAATCAGATTCTCACACTTTCTTTCGGAACATAGTGAGTCATCGCATTCGTAGTAGCCAAATTGTCAACCTTGTGGTATTTTTCTGTAGTTTGCGAAAGCCCAGTAGAACTCGCATAAGTCTATTACATAGAGCAGCTTACGAGAAAGTCGTCCAGCCCATCAGCTGCCGCCTGGGCCTAACCCTGTGGAAATCTTGCAGCAGGCGAGACGAAGCGCTGTCTCGCACTGCGGAATGACGCATGGCTGATTACATCTACACCATGGAGATTCGGCTGACGCCCGATCAGCAACGGGGTGTCATTCTGGTGCAGGACATCGCCCGTGCCGCCGGCATGAACATCTACCTCACCGGCGGGGCGGTACGCGACATTATCAGCGGATTCACCATCCGCGATCTCGACTTTACCGTCCAGGGCAACCCGCTCAAGCTGCAGAAGGAACTGGAACGTGCCGGGGCGGCGGTCTCTGCGACCGACGACGATCTGAAAACGCTTTACCTGCTGCTGCCCGGCAACGTGCGGGCGGAAATCAGCGCGGCCCGCACCGAGCGGTACGAGAAAGTCGGAAAGCCGCCCGTGGTCACCCCGGCCACCATCATCGAAGACCTGCGGCGGCGCGACTTCACCGTCAATGCCATGGCGCTGTCGCTGAATCCCGGCTCGCGCGGACTTTTGATGGATCCATTCAATGGCGCCGCCGATATTGAAGCCAAAGTCATTCGCGTGCTGCACAACTACGCGTTCGTGGAGGATCCATCGCGGCTGATTCGCGCTACCCGCTTCGCGGCGCGTTTTCACTGGCCGCTGGAGGAGCGCACGCAGGCAAGGTACCAGTCGGCGAAGGAGAACAACTACATCGAGCACATCAGCGATCGCACGATCGGTCCGGAAATCGAGCAGATTGCGTACGAAGACGACCCGCTGCACATCCTGCGCGCGCTGGAGAAGGAAGACTGGCTGAAAGTGCTCAACCCGCATTGGACGGTGGCCAAAGCGGACGCGAATGGGCTGGCGCAACTGATGAAGACGCGTCAGCAGATGAATGAACTGGGCTACGCGCCTGATCCGTCGCCGGCGGTTTTGTATTTCTTAACCGCCCGGCTCGGCGCCAAAGACATCGCCGACATGCGCAAGCTCATTCCACGCAAGGACCTGGTGGCGGCGTGGAAGGACCTCGAGGACCACGCCAAGGAACTGGCCAAGCGGCTGACGGGCAAGGAGGCCGCAACGCCCTCGCGGACCTGGAAGCTGTTGTCGGAAGCCCGCCCAGAGATGACGTTGTTTCTGGCGGTGACGGCGCGGCAGCAAGCGGTAGCGCAGAAGATCAAGAACTTCTTCACCAAGTGGCGGCAGGTTCAGCAGAAGATTCCGTTGCCGGAGATGACGGAGTTGTACATCACGCCGCAGTGGCCGAAGTATCAGCAGGTGGCCCACGATGTATTCATGCTGCTGCTGGATGGAAAGCTGCGCTCGCGGACGGAGACATTGAAGTTTCTGAAGCCGGTGGCGCCGCCGCCTCCACCACCCCCTCCGCCGCCCAAGCGCGGACGCGCTGCCAAAGCCGCGGCCCAGGCTCAAGCAGGTGCTCCGGCTCCAGTCGGCAGGAAAAAAGGAAAAGGAAAGAGCGAACCGCAGGTTGCGCCTCCACCGTCGGTTCCACCCAAGGTTGAAGTGCCGCCCCCGGCCAAGGCGAAACCAACCGCCACTAAAGCGAAGAAGCCAAGTCCAGCCAAGAAGACGGCGAAGCGTCCGGCGAAAAAAGCCAAAGCAAAAGGGAAAAAGCGTAAGTAGCGCCGCCGTCCCGGCGGCTGTGCGGCGGGCATCCTGCCCGTCACGTCGAGGGCGAGACGCCCTCTGGACAGGCGGCAGGATGCTGGCGCTACAATCTCGATTGCTTCGCTGCTTTCACACAGGGGCAAATCATGAAGAAACCCGGGAAAATTCTGCTCGGCGTAGTTTTGGTTCTCGTCATTTTGCTGGTGGTCTGCATAAGTCTGACCATCGGCTGGCGGCCATTCCTCGGTCCGAGGGCGCGGCCGCTGACCGCGCGCAAATTCGAAGCTACTCCGCAACGCCTGGACCGCGGACGCTACCTTGCGACCTCGCTCGCCGGATGCATCGAATGTCACTCACAGCACGATTGGAAGACGCACGGCGCGCCCATCATTCCGGGCACTGCAGGCGGCGGCCAGTGGATGGACATGCCCGGTCTTCCCGGCCGAGTTGTCGCTCCCAATATCACTCCCGACGCTGAAACCGGGGCCGGCAACTGGAGTGACGATCAGCTGGCGCGGGCCATTCGCGAAGGCGTCGGACACGACGGTCGAGCGCTCTTCCCCATGATGCCGTATCCGAGTTTCAGGGAGTTGTCGGATGAAGATCTGGCGTCGATTGTGGTTTTCCTGCGGTCTCTGCCGCCAGTTCACAATCAACTGCAACCGACGGAGATCATCTTTCCGGTGAAGTACCTCATTCGCAGCGTGCCGGGACCGCTGACCGCGCCGGTCACCGCGCCCGATTCCGGCAACCGTCTGGCCTACGGAAAGTACCTGGTGACGCTTGGCGGTTGCACCGACTGCCACACTCCGGCCGATAAGGGCGAACCGATCGCGGGGATGGATTTCGCGGGCGGCGGTGTGATGCAAGGCCCATGGGGGTCGGTCGCGACGGCCAACATCACGCCGAATGCCTCCGGCATCGCTTACTACGACGAAGCGCTGTTCATCCAGGTGATGCGCACTGGTTATGTGCAGGCGCGAAAGTTGTCGTCCATCATGCCGTTCGGAGCGTATAAGGGTCTGACCGACGATGACCTGAAGGCCATCTTCGCCTACATTCGCACCGTCAAGCCCGTCAAGCACCGCGTAGACAACACCGAGCCTCCGACGTTTTGCAAGCTTTGCCGCATGAAGCATGGGGCAGGGGACCAGAATTGACGGCTTTTCTCTGCGTCCTCTGCGTTTCAAGGTTCTTTTGATTCCCCACTTGCGCGCAGGGATATAATATTGGTATGTGGCGCTGGCTGGCAGTTGCGGCTCTGGGCGCGGCTTTGCTCACGACACCGGCGTGGGGACAGCGTGGCGGCGGTCACGGCGGCGGCTTCGGTGGAGGCCACGCCGGCTTCGGCGGCGGTGTGCACGGGGGCTTCGGCGGAGGCGTGCATAGTGGATTAAGCAGCCGCGGCTTCGGAGGGCACCCGGGTTTTGGCGCGGGCCGGCCATTTGGACATCCAGGCTTTGGCTCCCGACCCTTTGGCTTCCGTAATCGTTATCGCGGCTGGGGTTGGGGCTGGCCGTATTGGGGCTGGGGATGGCCCGGTTATGAGTATGACAATTATTCGTCCAATTACTATCCTTCGCAGGGCTACGCGGACAACTACGACGCGCGTGACCCTCAAATCGCGCAAGAGCAGCAGGCTGAGATCGATCGCCTGAACGATGAAGTGGCGCGCCTGCGCGATCAGCGTGAATCGCATAACACTTCGCTGTCAGCGTCGAGCTCAGAAAAGACTGAGTTGGTTTTCAACGACAAGCACAGCGAAGAAATCCAAAACTACGCCATCATTGGGCCGACGCTGTGGGTGTTGAATTCTGATAAGTCAAGAAAGATTCCGCTGGCCGAATTGAACATTCCCGCGACCCAAAAGGTGAATGATGATCGCGGGGTCGACTTCCAGTTGCCGCGATAACTACAATTTCGCGCCCGACTGCGGTGTGCTGATCTAGGTCTTACCCTCTGGTCTGAGCCTTGACACCATACACGGCGGAGTCGCAGAATTAGGCCCGCCTCCCCTTCGGCAGTCGGCTCCCTTCGGAAAAACACTCGGAGGTTCGCATGGCTCCTGGCGTGATTCGTCGCAGTGTTCTCTGTTTCGCTCTGGTCACAATCTCCTCGTGGGTATTGACGGCGCAGGAAGCGCGGCGAACCCTGACGAACGCTGACGTTCTGAACATGGCCAAGGCTGGGATCGGCGAGCAGACAATCGTACTTTCGATCGGGCAAGGGCCAACGAATTTCGATACGTCGCCGGAAGCGCTGATAGAACTCAAGAAGTCAGGTGTGTCAGATGGCGTGTTGAGCGCAATGCTGCAAGCGTCTCCGAGCGGGGTCCACGCCGCAGGAACAAGTGGGGCAGCGAGCCGGAAGGGCTGCGAACTTCTCGACAAACCATTGGAGGTCCTTGGGCCGCGCGAAGACCTGACCTCAATTCACGCGGTGCGGTTAAGCGGCAGCAGCATTCGCAGCACCGCCGCTGGGACTGTTTCATCCCCGGTGGAAAGCGTTACGGTTTACCCGGACAGGATTCGCCTGGAATCACAAGCTCCTTCGACTGGCTTGTTAACGCAGATTGTGGTCACGCCTGAGTTCAACTACATACACCGGGGAGAATCGACTTGGCTCGTTCCATCCGATCTTCTCCAAGATCTCCGCACCGAGGTGCAAGTCGATCCCGTATATGTTTCGCAGCATCTTAGCGATTACACGTGCGTTGCTGCGGGCACAGAGGAGGTCGGGAACGTGACAGCAACCAAGATCAAGATAAGCAGCGTGCACCAGGAGTTTTACTGGGACGTCGACCCAGCGACTCACCAATTGTTGCGAATTGCATTTGAAACTGCGACTTCGGGTGAGGCCACGGTGGATCTTTCGGGCTGGCAACAGGTCGCAGGAGTCTATGAGCCATTTAAACGGCATAGTGTCGCGAATGGCCAGAGCACCGACATTACGATCAGCAAGTATGAAGTGAACCCGGCCATTGAGCCTCGCCTATTTGAAAACACATATCACGTGATGGCACTCGGTCAGTCGCCCTGTAAGAAGAACGTGTCTTTTGCGGTTGCAGAAGGCGGGCAGGTGGTTCCTCGTGTCCCAGGGTTTGCTGCGAAATGGATTGAGGACAACCGGACGAACTACCGTGGACTGTGTTTTTACCAAACGCCTGAGCCGAAAGCAGCGAACTATCTGCTCGTGTTCTCCACTTCGCGAGCAGCATTTAATGGCTTCGAGCCCTCGATTCGGACGACGACCAGTACCAGCACAACACCCGTATTCGGCAGTGGCACGATCACTAACAACTACGGCTCCATGTGGAATTACACATACAACGGTACAGAAACGACCACGACAACAACGACATCGCAGGAGAACGCGCCATATACGATTAATTCGTTAACTATGTTTCTGGCTGCTTATAACGACCACGGTAGTCTCGTTTCTCAACACTGGAGGACTGTCTCCAGCAAGCAGGGAGGCGATCCCTACAGCTCGCTCGGCTACAACCTGGGCTCGCTGCTGGGGTCGATCCACATAAAGGCGAGGCTTCTCAAGTCGGTGATTGAGGACGTAACCAGAGCAGACTGAGACTGTCTCTTCCCGCTGAACGCAAATCCCCATGCGCTCTTTCCCCTCATCTGCTATCTTCTTTGCTTCGTGATGGTCAAGCGGAAAGTCACGAGCTAAGGAGACTCGATGCCGGAAGCGTTGCGCCGCGAACCTTCGCGCCTGTATCGCTGGGTGGTGCTGATTTTTGTCAGCCTGGCGATGTTTGGCAACTACTATTTCTACGACGCGCTCAGCCCGCTGGCCGACGTTTTGCAGAAGCAACTGCGTTTCTCCGATGAAAACATCGGGCTGCTGAATTCGTTTTACAGCATCGCTCCCATCGCGACGGTTCTCATCGGCGGCTTCATCATTGACCGGATCGGCACGCGGCGCGCGACTTTGTTGTTTGGCGTGATCTGCCTGATCGGCGCGATCATCACGGCTTCCACTCCGGTGTTCTGGGTCATGGCGGCCGGACGCTTCGTGTTCGGCATGGGCGCCGAGTCGCTGATCGTGTCGGTGACTACGGCCCTGGCCAAGTGGTTCCGTGGCCGGGAGCTGAGTTTCGCTTTTGGCATCAATCTGACCATCTCGCGGTTCGGCACCTGGCTGGCACAGAACTCGCCGACGTGGGCGCGCGGGGCATACAGTAGCTGGCAGAAGCCGTGGCTGATCGGCGTGGGATTCGTGACCCTATGCGTGATTGGACCGATCCTCTACTGGATTCTGGAGGCGCACGCCGAGCGAAACTACGAACTCGGCCATGCGGCGCAGGTCGACAAAATTGAAGTCGGAGACATCTTTCGCTTTGGCGCTTCGTATTGGTATCTGGTGATCCTGTGCGTGCTGTTCTACTCAGCCATTTTTCCGTTTGAAACGTTCGCGGTGAAGTACTTCATTGATGCGCACCACACGAACCGCGAGTTCGGCGGTTTTGCCCTCAGCGTACTGACCGGCTTTACCATGTTCGGGACTCCGGCCTTCGGCTTGCTGGTTGACAAAGTGGGCAAGCGCGCACTACTGATGACCTTCGGATCCATGCTGCTGATCCCGGTCTTTCTGATCATGGCGTACACGCGAGTGACGCTTTACTTGCCGATGGCGATGCTCGGGCTGGCATTCTCGCTGGTGCCGGCGATTATTTGGCCTTCGGTCGCCTACATCGTGGGCCAGAAATCCCTGGGCACCGCCCTGGGCCTGATGACTATGATCCAGAACATAGGTATGGCTAGCCTGAATTACGTCCTGGGCTGGGCCAACGATCACGGCCACGCCAGCGCCAGTAATCCGGCCGGGTACAACCTGATGCTGCAAATCCTTACCGGCTTAGGGCTTTTGTCTATGATTTTTGCATTTCTTTTACGTCAGCGTGAAAACGGGCCCCTGGGTCATGGGTTAGAAAGGGTTACGCCCAATCCGGTCGGGGCGTAAGGCGGGAGACGCCAGCCGTTTCTATGGTTCTTTTGCCAAAAGGACTGAATCTAGACAGGCAGGGCGGTTTCTGCGGGTAGCCGGACGGTGACCAAAGTTTTCTATGGCCCGTCTAAACCACCCGCAAGCGGTACAACGAATAGATACTTACGCCGCATCTGACTGAGTGCGGCCGAAAACAGGCAACTTGACGGACGCGAGAAAACTGCAGGGCGAAAAGCTCTCAGAAGCCAAGGCGATTGAACGGGCAAAGCAGGGTGATGCGGAGGCCTTCGAGGCTTTGTATCATCTGCATAAGCGCCGTGTGTATGCGTTGTGCCTGCGCATGACGGCCAATACGTCGGCGGCGGAAGACTTGACTCAGGAAGCCTTCCTGCAGTTGTTTCGCAAGATTGGGACGTTTCGTGGCGAGTCGGCTTTCTCCACCTGGCTGCATCGGATGGCGGTAAACGTCGTCCTGATGCAACTGCGAAAAAAAGGACTGGCAGTGGTTCCGCTCGAGGAGACCTTCGACAGCGAAGAAGAGTCTCCAAAGAAGGAACCGGGCACGGAGGATTTGAGATTGGCGGGCTCGATCGACCGGTTGCGGCTTGAGCAGGTGATTCAGGATTTGCCGCCCGGTTATCGCACAGTCTTTTTGCTGCACGATGTGGAAGGCTACGAGCATAATGAGATTGCGACCATGGTGGGATGTTCCATCGGCAACAGCAAGTCGCAGTTGCATAAGGCACGTATGAAGTTGCGGGAGCTCCTCAAAACGAGCAGAGCTGCAAAAGCCACCAAGCCGTGAGGAGTCGGGGTAGAGACGTATCGGGGAGAGGTAGTATGACCTGTAATGAATTTGTACGGGTCCTGCCGGAGCTTGAGGGCGGTCACACGATCGAACAGCAACAGCATCTGCGCACCTGTCCAAGGTGCGCGGAGCTCGTTTCCGATCTGAACGCCATCACCCAGCAGGCACAGCTTTTGCGGACCATCGACGAGGATCCTAGTCCGCGGGTATGGAATTCCATTGAAATCGCATTGCGGCAGGAGGGGCTGATTCGTCAGCCCCAGCCGCACCGCGTCCCTGTTCCTGTCGGGACTCCGCGTCCGCGGCTGACGTGGCTGGTTCCGGCGATGGCGGTTTTCCTGCTGGTGTTCGGACTGCTGGTGTACGAGCGAGGCGGAGTCCAGCACCAGGTAGCGTCGGCTCCCGCACCGGTTGTGACCGCCGATTTAGCCGCGGGACAGGGCTTGGACCTGGTTCCGGAGGAAAAGCAGTTGCTCAGCCTGGTTGAGTCGCGGAATCCGTCTCTACGGGCAGGCTTCGAGTCCGACCTGCGGGCTGTGAATACCTACATCCGGGATGCGGAGCAGTCGGCGCGCAGCAATCCCAATGACGAGATTGCGCAACAGTACTTGATGAACGCATACGAACAGAGGGCGATGGTTTACGAGATGGCCTTGGACCGTTCTCTGCAATAATATTGTGGAAGCAGTTGGGTTTGGGGAGATGTTAATCATGGATCGCGGGAAACGCTCCACAACAATTCTAGTGGTGGTGATGCTGGTGGGCGCCGCTTATGGCGCGGCCGAGACCCGCAAAGAATTTCACTTCAAGGTCCATCACCGAGCCAGCGTTTCCATTGTGAACCAGTATGGCCCCATTTCAGTGAAATCGGCGTCCGGCAAGGAAGTGGTGGTTGCGGCAATTCTTCACTCCGATAAGGTGGAGATTGACCAGAATCAGAGAGGGAACCGAATCACGGTGACTTCTCATCTTCTTGCGGGAGCAGACACAGACTCAGGGCGCGTGGACTACGAACTTCTGGTCCCAGCAAATGCCAACGTTACGTTGCGCTCTGGCACCGGCCCCCTGCACGCCGAAAAACTTCACGGTGACGTGATCCTCGAAGGCAACACTGCCATTGTGGATGTTCGCGATCTGAGCTCCGGCCACGTCCATGTCAAGACCCTGAATGGCCCGGTCAGTCTGACCAACGTCAGCGATGGCCACGTCGAAATAACCTCGGTTAACGGCGATGTGGCGCTGAAGTCGGTGACTGGCCCGTTCGTTCAAGTCAATTCCACCAGCGGGAAGATCTTCTACGACGGCGATTTCGGCGAAGGCGGCGAGTACTCCCTGATGACTCACACGGGAGATATCGAGGCCACCGCGCCTTCCTATGCTTCGATTGATGTGGTGGCGAACTCCGCCCACGGCAAGGTGGAGAACGATTTTCTCCTGGATCCCAGCCACAGCTCGTTTGTGACCAGAGCGGGGAGTGCCTTCGCAGGCACGGTTGGCAAAGCTGCATCCTCCGTCAAGCTGATTTCCTTCAGTGGTAAAATCCACCTCAAGAAGCGCCTGGGTCGTTAGATCGGGCGAGCCTGAGATTCATCCGGCAAGCTGCATTCATGAAATCCTCAACCGTCTCACGCCCCTCGGTTACTCCGGTCATGCCACAGGACGGCGAGACGCGTGTAGTCTTCTTAGTGGGTTTCATGGGCGCTGGCAAAACCGCTGTGGGAAGTGCGCTCAGCAAACGCCTGGGCTGGCAATTTCAGGATCTCGATGAGCATATCGAGGCCCGGGAGCGCCAAACGATCGACCAGATCTTTCGCCGCGCCGGAGAGGTGGCGTTTCGCCTCGCGGAGCACGAAGCCATTCGCGAAGAGCTCGCGAACCTCGGGTCGTCAAGCCGAATCGTCGCCCTGGGCGGAGGCGCTTTCGTTCAGCCGGAGAATGCAGAGTTGTTAAGGCAGGCTGGTTTCCCGATGGTTTTTCTGGACGCTCCGGTCGAGGAGCTTTGGCGGCGTTGCCAGCAGCAGGCCGTGGAGCGCCCTCTGCGTCAGAATATGAAACAGTTTCGTGATCTCTATCAAACCCGGCGGCCGCATTACCTGGCGGCGGCGCTGCACCTGGACACGGCTGGTAAAGATGTGGAAACAGTTGCGGCGGAGATTGCCAATGCCCTGCGGCTCAAGCCAGAGAACAAGCGTGGAGGATTTTCATCCGATGGGCAGAAGTAGAACAACCCTTACCGCTCTTTTTCTGTTGGGCCTGATGCTGCTTGTATCCAACGCAATCGCAGCCAATAAAGAAGACGCGGGCCAGGTGGTCGATTCCGGCTCTTTCGGCATTTTCATGAGTGGCAAGCGAGTAGCCACTGAGACTTTTTCTATTCACCAGGGCAGTGACGGCAGTTCCATCAAATCCACATTCAAGTCCGAAGCCGGCACTCAGACGGCAACCCAGTCGTCGGAATTGATGCTGACCGTCAACGGCGAAATAAAATATTACGAGTGGACTGAGTCGAGTCCTGGGCAGTCCCATGCCAGCGTGGTCCCAAACCAGGGATTTCTGCTGGAGCGCTTCAACCGCGCGCCGCAAGAAAAAGTCCTGGAACAACCCTTTCTGCTGCCCGCTTCCACCAGCATTCTGGATGACTACTTCTTCATTCAGAGAGAAGTGCTGGCATGGAAATACATGGCCACCAGTTGCCGCCAGGAAAAGAGCGGACCGGAATGTCAGCTGAAACAGAGCGCCCAGCTGGGGACTCTGAATCCTCATTTGCGCGCCTCCAGTACGGTCAGCATGCAGTTCTCAGGCAGGGAAAAAGTTACAATCCATGGGGCGGAGCGCGAACTGATCCGCCTGGATATGAAAAGTGACACCGGCGACTGGACCCTGTGGCTGGATGACCAGTTGAAACTGCAACGCATACTGGATCCTGCCAACAATACCGAAGTAGTTCGAGACTAGGTTGTTTGTTTTGGAACTCATTGATTCACGTACGGCGCGGGTTCTGACGACGGCGCTGATGTTTGCGCTGGGGCTCGGTTTTCTCTATGTCGCTCGGCATACACTAATTGCGTTTCTCTTCGCCATTCTGTTCGCTTACCTGGTCGATCCCGCAGTGTCGAGAATTGAGAAATGGACGCGCAACCGCGGCAGCGCCATCGCTGTCATCTATGTGTTGCTGATCGTCCTGCTGGCCATGTTCTTTGTCTTTGTTGGTCCACGGATCGCACGCCAGGCGCAGCGTCTGGGCGAGGCGCTCCCGACCCTGCTGGAGCAGGTCGGCTCCGGCAATATCGCCGTCACCATCGGCCTGGAACATGGCTGGAGTGGAACCACCATTCAGGAGTCGCAGAACTTTCTGAGGGCACACCGCGATGATTTGATCGCTATCGCCCAGCGCGTCGGTCTGCGCGCCGCGGAGATCGCAAAGAACACATGGCTGCTGGTGGTCATCCCCATCCTGGCGGTGTTTTTCCTCAAAGATGGCCGCACCTTCAGTGAGGTCGCGCTTTCGCTGGTGCAAGCCCGGCCGCATCGCGAGTTTCTTGACGGCGTGCGTGCCGATCTGAACCACATGCTGGCCCACTTCATCCGCGCCCAACTGACCTTGGCGTTGTTGTCGCTGGTGGTGTATCTCATGTTCCTCGGACTGATGCGCGTTCCCTATGCGCTGGTCCTCGCGACTGCCGGCGGATTCATGGAGTTCATTCCCGTAGTCGGCCCGCTGGTGGCTGCTCTGGTGATCGTCGGCGTGCCGGTATTGATGAGCTATCCCCACTGGGCGGTGTTGCTGATTTTTCTGGCGGCGTGGCGGCTGGCCCAGGATTACCTGATTTCACCTCGCATCATGGGCAAGAGCATGGAACTGCATCCGCTGGCCGCGATTTTCGGTGTGCTGGCCGGTGGGGAAATCGCGGGCGTGCTCGGCATTTATCTTTCCATCCCGGTGATGGCCAGCTTGCGCATCGTGTGGCGGCGCTGGCGCTTGTACGCCGAGAAGAAACGCTTCGGCCCGCTGAACGAATACTCGTTTGGGACGGAGATCAGCCCGAGGCAGTGAAGTGGCCGTCAGCAGTCGGCCTTATCCGGCTGAGCCCCGATGTCCCATGTCATCCTGACGCGCTTCAGCGCGGAAGGATCGCACGACATCGGACGGTTTCTCTGCAGTGGAGAGGAACAGCACAGAACCGGATCGCGCCGCTGCGATTTCTGCCTGTCATAAGACCCTTTACCGGCTGCCGCCGGTTTCAGGAGGACATCGCACGCAGATTCGCTCGACCCGCGCACTGCGCAGCTCAAACTGCGCCCAGAATGACAGCCAAGAGAAGAGCAAATTACCCCGCCCCAACCGCGCTCTCCCATTTCACATCCCGCAGAAATTCAGCGGCTGCCTCTGGCGGAACTGAATTGATGAACATTCCCGACCCGAGTTCAAATCCGGCGACCCGGGTGAGCCTCGGAATAATGCTGACGTACCAATGGAAATACTTCACCTCGTGCAGTTCCGCGGGAGCGCACCGGACCGTGTAGTTGAAATCCGGATTGCCCAGCCCGTGATAGAGCTTGCCCAGGACTTTTTTCAAAACCCGGGCCAGATCGTTGATCTCGGCAGCGCTGACGTCACCGAAGCTGGCCTTGTGGCGCCGGGGAAAAATGTGCGTCGCGAACGGCGTCGGCGAAGCGAAAGGCTCTAAGGCAACGAAGTGCTCGGTCTCAAGCACCATGCGATCTTCCTCCGCCAGTTCCTCTTCAATCATCTGGCAGAAGATGCAGATGCCGTAGTCGTCATAGTGCTGCAGCGCGATTTGAAACCGTCCGCGCACCTGGCTGGAAATCACCGGCGTGGCAATCAGTTGCGAGTGCGGATGTTCCAGGCTGGTGCCTGCGTCGAGTCCGTGGTTTTTGAAGATGGTCACCTGCGCGATGCGTGGGTCGAGGCTGAGTTCGTCATACCGCGATTTGTAGGCGCGCAGTACATTCGCGACGTGTGCGTCGTCGAGCAACGCAGTGACCTGCGAGTGATCGGGCGTATCGATGATCACGTCATGCACACCAAAGCCGCCAATACTGCGGCGCGAACGATGGATGGTGCGTGTAGGCTGGCTGTCCCGTGCCAGGGCGGAGAACTTGTTCGGCACGACCCGCACTTGCCAGGGCCCGCTGCCATTGGCCGGAACCCGCATCACTTCCGGCGGCGTTTTGTCTTCGTTTCCCGGACAGAACGGGCAGGTTGCCACGAAGGGCGCAACCGCCTGCGGTGGTTTCTGCCTGACCAGGTCTTTGGGGCGCTTGGCGCGCTCGGTCGCGATGATCACCCATTCTTTGGTAAAAAAATTCTGGCGTAGTTCCGGCATAGTGACTCCTCAGGTTCTCTATCGGCAGATGCGGCAAATTCCGTAGTACATGCCCGGCCGGTTGGTCCGGCGGGGCCAGAACCGTGTTGTAGAATCCAAACAACCATGCAAACGAAGATTCCAGTCGGGATACTGGGCGCAACCGGCATTGTAGGGCAACGATTTGTCCAGATGCTCGAACACCATCCCTGGTTCGATGTGGCCTGGCTGGCCGCGTCCGATCGCTCCGAAGGTCGTACCTACGGCGATGCCGCCCGCTGGCGGATGAAAACTACGCTGCCGCCGCGTATAGCCGAAATGCGGGTTTCGCCCGCCACTCCAACCGGGGCCCCGAAGGTAATCTTCGCCGCCTTGGACGCCGCCATCGCTGCCGAACTTGAGCCGCGCTTTGCCGACGCTGGCTGCGCTGTGATTACCAACTCGAGTGCCCTGCGTATGCAGAGTGATGTTCCGCTGGTCATCCCTGAAGTCAATCCCGACCACATCAAGCTGCTCGAGTGTCAGTCCCGGCGAAGAAAATCTCATGGCTTTGTGGTCACCAACCCGAATTGCTCCGCCATCGGTCTGGTCATGGCGCTGGCCCCATTGCAACAGCAATTCGGCCTGGAGACGGTGATGGCCGTCACCATGCAAGCGGTGAGCGGCGCCGGCTATCCCGGAGTGGCATCGCTCGACATTCTGGGAAACGTCATCCCCTACATCGCCAAAGAAGAAGAGAAGATGGAGGAGGAAACGCTCAAGCTTCTGGGCAGGCTGGATGGATCGAAAATTATCCCGGCGGCATTCGCCATGAGCGCCCATTGCAATCGCGTGGCGGTGGAAGACGGACATACGGAATCAGTTTCGATCAAACTGAAAAAGAAAGCGCAGCCCGAAGCGATCATCCGGGCATGGAACGAATTTCGCAGCCTGCCGCAGGAACTTCAATTGCCCAGCGCTCCCACGCAGCCGCTGCGATACCTCGGCTCCGCCGACCGGCCGCAGCCTCGCTTAGACGTCGACGCGGGCGAGGGCATGACCGCCAGCGTTGGTCGACTGCGTCCTTGCAGCGTTCTGGATTGGAAGTTTACCGTGCTCTCCCACAACACGATTCGCGGCGCCGCCGGAGCTGCGCTGCTGAACGCGGAGCTGCTCAAGGTGCGGGGATATCTGGAATGAGGCCGGTGATCACGCTAGAGTCTGCGTCCATCCTTGCCAATCGGCGGCCGAGGAACCTACCGCGATGATCGTCATGAAATTTGGCGGCACCTCGGTGCAGGATTCCGAGGCCATCACGCGCGCGGCCGCCATCGTCAAAAGCAGGCTGGCACAGAAGCCGGTGGTCGTGGTCAGCGCCATGGCCAAGGTTACCGACGATTTGCTCACCATGGCGCGCGCCGCCGGTGCTGGAGACCGCAAGACTGCGATGCAACTTTCGCGGGCCCTGAGGGAGCGCCATTACACAGTAACCGGCGAACTTCTTGGAACTGCCTTATTTACTCATTTTCACAGCGATTTAGAGGTAGAGTTTGAAGCATTGGATGAACTGCTGCGCGGTATATCCGCCGTGGGCGAATTGACCCCGCGCACCACCGATCACGTTGCCGCTTATGGCGAGTTGCTCTCCAGCAAAATCTGCACGGCGGCGTTCTCGGCCCATGGTTTGAAGTCCACGCTGGTCGATTCACGCGAGTGCCTGGTCACCGACGGCACACACACACGCGCCGTTCCCTTGACGGAGGAGACCACGGAGCGACTGCGCGCAAAAGTTCAGCCACTGCTGGACTCCGGCCGCGTGCCCGTCATGGGCGGATTCATCGGTGCCACAAAAGCCGGAGTCACCACGACGATTGGCCGCGGCGGATCGGATTATTCGGCCGCGATCATAGGAGCGGCACTGGGCGCTGAGCGGATCGAAATCTGGACCGACGTCGACGGCATGATGACCACCGATCCAAACCTGTGCCCGGAGGCGCGGCGCATCAAGGTCATCAGCTTCGATGAGGCGGCGGAGTTGGCCTACTTCGGAGCGAAGGTGCTGCATCCGGCCACGGTGCTGCCCGCCATCCAGAAAAACATTCCGGTTTACGTGTTGAACTCGCGGAATCCAGCGTGCGAAGGCACGCGCATCGCGGCCCGCGCCCCGCAGTGCCGGAACTTTTTCAAGGCCATTGCAGCGAAGAAGCGCATTACCATCATCGATGTCGCGGCCCCTCGCATGTTGCTGGCGCACGGTTTTCTGCGAGCGATCTTCGAGGCCTTCGATCGTCATCGCGTGCCCGTGGATGTCGTCTCCACCTCGGAGGTGAGCGTCTCGCTGACCGTGGACTCGAACGAGTCGATTCCGGCGCTGGCCGCGGACCTGGCCAAGCTGGCCGATGTAAAGTATGAAGGGCGCAAGGCGATCGTCTGTTTGGTCGGAGAAAATTTGCGAGAAACTCCAGGCATCGCGGCCCGCGTGTTTGGCGAGTTGAGCGACGTCAAAATCCGCATGATTTCGCAGGGCGCGTCGGAGATCAATCTGACGTTCGTCATCGAGGAGGATGAGGTGCCGCAGGTGATACGGCGTTTGCACAAAGTCTTTTTTTCGGAGTTGGACCCGGAGATATTCGCGTAAAAGAGTATTTCACCGCCGACAACGCAGAGAGCGCCGAGCAATCAAGGTTTCCCTGTGTACCTCTGTGCTCTCTGTGTTGAAGAATTTGAACTCATGAACCTGCTCATCTTAGGCCGCGGCAAGACCGGATCGCTGGTAGCAGAAGTTGCACGCCAGCGCGGCCACGAAATCCATGTACTCTGTTCCGCCGACAATCCGAGCGCCGCAGGGCTGACCTCCAAGCGCCTTTCCGCGATCGATGTGGTCATCGACTTCACCACGCCGCAAGCTGTTCTGGAAAACATCGCAGCCTGCGTCCGCGCCGGGAAGAACATCGTCGTCGGCACCACGGGTTGGCACAGCGAGCTACCGCGGATCCGCCAGATGGTGGAAAAAAGCGGCACTGGGTTGTTGTACGCCGCCAACTTTTCGCTGGGTGTGAACCTGTTCTTCGAGATTGCACGCACCGCTGCAGCCGCGCTTCGCCACCAATACTTCGGACAGATATTCGAGCGCCATCACGTCCACAAGAAAGACGCGCCCTCGGGCACGGCCGTTGCGCTGCAACGGGTGGTGCAGGAGGCCGCGGGAACGGCTCCTGAAATTACTTCTTTCCGCGAGGGCGACGTGGTCGGCATGCACGAGCTGGTTTTCGACTCCGACGCAGATACGATCTACCTGTGCCACGACGCCAAGTCCCGCCTCGGATTTGCCGAGGGCGCGGTGCGCGCTGCCGAATGGCTGGCTGGAAAGAAAGGTTTCTTCGATTTCAAAGACGTGTGGCGGGAGTTGTAGCTGGATCCGCTGCATCCGACCCGTTTTAGGAACGCTCTGCTCTTTATTATGCGACTCGTCACATCTCTCTGCTGCCGAACCATTGAGAATTGCTGCTAGCACAAGCGTGGAAGCGCACGGCTTCTAGTGTAGAGCGTCATGCAGAATGCGATTATGAAGGGCGGCGCGGGCGCGCGTTTGACTTTCTCGATGATGTCGGCAGCCTTTGCGGTCCAGCTCGCCACCCGTTAGTTTGGGAGATCTCTTCTGATGCTCTCACACGGTGGAGGCGGAGTACGATAACTCAACAAAGCCGTTCTTGTACGCAACCACGTTCTTCAAAACCCACCTCTCCTCCGTCAGGAAACCACCGAATAGGCGGAGTCCGTTACCCAATAGGACAGGGGCGATGGTCAGCCTGATTTCGTCCACTAGGCCGAGTTCGAGAAAACGCTGACATAACATGGCCCCACCCACCAGCCAGATGTTTCGAAATCGCGGCGCGAGTTTCACGTCAACCAGTGTTTCGAGATCACCCGAATAGAACTCGACGCTCTTCCTCGCCGGTGGCCATTCTCTGTCGGTCACCACTACCGTCGGAGTATCGCCATATGGCCAGCCCAGTTCAAGTGCGTGTTCATACGTGCGAGAACCGAGTACATAACAGTCTATGGCTTTGACGAAGGTCGCGGCTTCTTCCTCCGAAATGGAAACCCCGGCTTCGTAGATGCTTCCATTGACATCGAGCCAGGAGATACTGTTGTCCTTCCTCGCGATGAACCCATCAAGGCTTGAAACCACGTGCAAGGTTACTCTTGATCCTGTTGCACCTCCTTCGCCCGACATGATTCCTCCTGGCCTTGGCCGACGTCGATCTGCACGTGAGGGCGGACTGCAACGACGCCTTTTCGCCCAAAGAAAGATCGTACAACGAATCTGCCGCAGTTCTGCTTGATCTTGCGTCCCAACTCCTGAGGGAATAGGGTTCCGCTGGTGCGTCAAGAGCGGCTTCAGCCGCTGTGAAAGCTATCTCGACGCAATCCACTTCGCCACCCACTCCCCGGCTTCCCGTGTTCCTAGGCTCCCACCTATATCCTGAGTGGTCTTCTTCTGTCGCACAGCTTCCAAAACTGCGGCTTCGATTCGCGCAGCTTCTGTAGCCAGACCCAGGTGCGCCAGCATCATCGCCGCCGTCAGAATTGCGCCGAACGGGTTCGCGATGTTCTTCCCGGCGATCAGCGGCGCCGACCCGTGTACCGGCTCAAACATAGAAGTTTTTCCCGGATGAATATTTCCGCTCGCTGCCATGCCCAGCCCGCCTTGCAGCCCTGCTGCCAAGTCGGTGATGATGTCGCCAAACATATTGTTGGTCACGATCACATCGAACTGCCGCGGATCGCGCACCATCTGCATGCAGAGCGCATCCACGTACATGTGTTCGGCCTTGATCTGCGGATACTCGCCGGCTATTTCCTTGAACACGCGCTGCCAGAGTCCTCCGGCGTGGGTCATGGCATTGGACTTGTCGCACATCAGCACACGCTGCCTGCGGCCGCCATCTTGCTTTGGCTGGCGCTCGCAGTATTCAAACGCGTAGCGAATGATGCGCTCGACACCCTTGCGCGTATTGATGTCCTCCTGCACAGCGATCTCGTCCGGCGTGCCTTGCTTGAAGACGCCGCCTGCATCCGTGTACACGCCTTCAGTATTCTCGCGGATGACGACGAAATCGATATCTTTCGGCTCGATGCCTTTCAGCGGACACAATGCGGCATCCAGCAGGCGCACCGGACGAACGTTGGCATACAAGTCCATCTTGAAGCGCATGCCGAGCAGAATCTCTTTGGCATGGATATTCGTCCGCACTCGCGGATCGCCAAACGCGCCCACCAGGATGGCGTCGAAATCGCGCTGCAACATGACGAAGCCGTCAGGTGGAACGGTGATGCCGTCCGCCAGATAGCGGTCGGCGCCCCAATCGAACTCGGCGGTTTCCACGTCGGCTCCGGAAGCGTTCATGACCTTGACGGCCTCAGGGATGACTTCCTTTCCGATGCCGTCGCCAGGAATGATGGCAATACGTTTCCTCTGGCTCATCGCTGGAAAAGGTAACACAACCGCCGTTCCGATTCCTCCGGAGGCTATGCCTACGCAGCCAATACCGCGTCTTGCACCTTGTATAATCGAAGCTTAGCTATGAGTTCTTCTGTTGTCCGCGATCATTCCGCTGCCGCAGTCGCCGATTTCGGAGACGTGCGTGCCGAATTCGCTGCGCTGCTCTCCGGATGCGGAGTGTTCAACCTCGACGACCGGGTCAAACTCGGCATCACAGGCGATGACCGCGTGCGGTGGCTCAATGGCATGGTCACGAATAATATCCGCGATCTGGCCGTGGGACACGGAGTTTACGCGTTTCTGCTGAATCCCCAGGGACACATTCTCGGGGACCTCTACGCCTACAATCGCGGCGAATCGTTGATGATCGATACCGCCGAGTCGCAATTGGAAAAACTGCTGGCGCACTTCGACCATTACATCATCATGGACGACGTGGAAGTCTCGAACCTAGGCGGGAAAATCGCCGCGCTGTGCATCGCCGGGCCGAAAGCGAGCCACGTACTGCGTACTGTCGGCTTCGATTCTCTTCCATCCGAGCCTTTGCAGTTCGCCGATCTCACGTGGCGAGCTGCAGCTTCGACGGTCGTTCGAGGAGACAACCCTGCGGTGCCATCTTATGAGCTTTGGCTCGCGAGTGGCCAGGCAGCATCTCTCCGCGAGGCGCTGATTCAAGCGGGAGCGAAGCCCGCTGGCACAACTGCGCTGGACTTTTTGCGCATCGCAGCCGGAATTCCGCGCTATGGGCAAGACATCCGCGAACGCGACTTGCCGCAGGAGACCGAGCAACAACGCGCCCTGCATTTCAGCAAGGGCTGTTACATCGGGCAGGAGATTGTCGAGCGCATCCGCTCCCGCGGCAACGTGCACCGCAAGTTTACGGGATTTGAAGTTCATGGTCCGTTGCCTCAGCCCGGCACAAAGATCCAAGCCGATGGCAAGGAAGTTGGCGAAATCACGAGCGCCGCCGTCCTGCCTGCGCCCAGCGGTGATTCTGCTGTGGGGCTGGGCTACATCCGGCGAGAATTCGCCACACCGGGCAAGCAGCTCCAGGCGGGCGCTACGCAGCTTGTGGTCGCGAACCTGCCCTTCGCCAAGCTGTTTCCACCCAAGCCTTGAGGAAAACCTATGCCTGAGAAGAAACAGGAAAGCTTTACCGTAACTGATCGCCGTCTGTTCACGCCGGAGGGCGAAATTCGCCGTGAGGTTGCTCCCGAGGAAGCGCCTGCTCCCGCGCAGAAGCCCGAGGCCGTGTCTCCGGTCGCCGCTCCACCGGAGCCCGACACTCCACCTGCTCCCACGGCTGCCGAGCAGCAGCAGCAAGCCGATGCCTATCGCCGTTCGGCCAAGGAATTGGACTCGCGCGTCGAACTCAGCGGTCACTCCGCCAAAGAACTGGAGATGACCTTCGAACGCTTCATGGCATCGCTGTACATGACTGCCATGCTCCAGCTCGGCCTGATGCACGAGCAGGGCGGCCAGCCGCGCCTTGACCTGATCGGCGCGCGCCAGACCATTGACACGCTCAGCCTGCTTTCCGCAAAAACCAAGGGGAATCTCACCCCGGCGGAAGAGAATTTCTTGCAGAATTGTCTGTACGAGTTGCGCATGGCCTACGTGGAGGTCACCAACGAATTGTCGCGTCCGCCTCAGGCCACGGGCACGGGTTCCGGCAAGCAATGAAGGCCACTTTGACGGTGCTGGGCAGCGGCACGTCCATGGGTGTGCCTACCATCGGCTGCGATTGCGCCGTGTGCCATTCTTTCGATCCGCGCGACCGCCGCACCCGGCCATCCATTCTGGTTGAATATGGCGGCAAAGCTGTGCTCATCGATACCACGCCCGACTTTCGCGAGCAGGCCATCCGCGAGCGCATCCGCCACCTTGACGCGGTGCTCTATACCCACACTCACGCCGATCACATCCTTGGCATTGATGACTTGCGTCCGCTCACCTTCCACAAGCCGAACAAGCTTCCGCTCTATGCGCGGCCGGAAGCGGCCGAGTTTATCCGCAACATGTTCCGCTACATTTTCGACGCGAATTACAAGTTTGGTGGGATCGCACAAGTCGAACTAAAAACGTTTACCGGCACGATCGATCTGTTCGGCGCGCGCTTTGAGCCGGTCACGGTGATTCACGGAGAAACGGAAATTGACGGCTTTCGCTTTGGGAGAGCCGCCTATCTGACCGATCACAGCGAAGTTCCTGAGGCATCGTTCGCGCAGTTGCAGGATCTCGACATCCTCTTTCTGGACGCGTTGCGCTACAAGCCTCATCCCACGCATTCGACGGTGGAAGCCTCGCTGCGGATTGTGGAGCGTTTGCGGCCCAAAAGGGCATTCTTCACTCATATTTGTCACGATTTGCCTCACGAGGCAACGAACGCGTCGCTGCCGCCGAATGTGAAGCTGTCTTACGACGGGATGAAGCTGGAGTTCGATATCTAGTGTGTTGTCATCCTGAGCTAGCGCTTTTTGCGCAGCGAAGGATCTGGGCGATCCGCGCGAAGTGTCGTGCTCTGCGCGACACAAAAATCGCGCGTTTGGCTCGCTTCCTTTTTAGCCATGCAGGTATTTCACAAACTCGAGGACGTGCCGGCTGACTTTGGTCCCACGATCCTCAGCGTGGGAAATTTTGACGGCGTGCATCGCGCTCATGCCCGCGTGCTGGCAGAATTGATGCGTCGCGCACGCGAACAAAGGCTCAAAGCGCTGGCGGTCAGCTTCGAGCCGCATCCGGCGCGAATCTTGCGGCCTGATTCCAATCTGAAGCTCCTGACGCCGACGGCCGAGAAAGTCCGCCTGCTGGAAGCCGCGCATCTGGACGCAGTGCTGCTGCTGCCCTTCACCCGCGATTTATCGCTGATGGAGCCACGGCAGTTCGCCGAAGACGTTCTGAAAAAAGGACTACGCGCTCGCGAGGTGCACGAAGGCTACAACTTTCGTTTCGGCCACAAGGCCGAAGGCAATGTGAATCTGCTAACACAAATGGGCCGTCAGTTGGGGTTCGACGTTCACGTTTATTCCGAACTCAGGCTGCGCGGAGAACGAGTTTCCAGCAGTCATATCCGTAAGCTGATCGCCGAGGGCAGGGTCAGCCGGGCAAGGCATCTACTCGCCCGCCCGTTCAGCATTCTTTCGACCGCAGGCCGCGGCCGGGGATACGGTGCGAGGTATACCGTTCCCACCGTCAACCTCAGCCGCTACGAAGAACTCGTTCCCAGAGACGGCGTTTACATCACTCGCGCGCGCGTCGGGCAAGAATGTTTTGATTCCGTCACTAATGTAGGGAAGCGGCCGACCTTCGGAGCCGAGTCGTTTGCCATCGAAAGCCATCTGTTGAATTTTCATCCCCTGGAACTGACTGCCGAGACGGAGGTCGAAATCCACTTCCTGCAGAGACTGCGGGACGAAATCAAGTTTCCCTCGGTGGACGCCTTACGCGAGCAGATTGCCCGCGATGTGAAGAAGGCCCGGCGTTACTTCCATCTGCTGGCCTTAAGAGCGCCCACGGTTCGCGCGCAAGACAAAGCGCAGTAGTTAGTGAGGCAGATACCCGTCTTCCATCGGCAGCTTCCCGCCGACTCTCAGCACGTTCACCTGATCGTTGATCGAGCGCACATCCACCAAACCCACAGCGCCCGGGGTCTCCTGGACGAAGCGAAGCAGGTCGTCATCAGAATCAACCAGCGCGAAAGCGCCTTTGTGAGACGCGATGAACGCCTTGAATTCGCCGGCTGACATCTTGCTCAACCGCTCCAGGGTGGCCGCTTCACCAGCGGAGTCCTTGTGCAGGACCACAACAACGTCCTTGCCGTCAGCCCACTTCCGGTCTTCCAGCCGGAACAATTTGGCCAGATGTGCCGGCGCGACCTCGGCCACATTGTTATCTTTGTTGACTACAACAGCCATGTGGTGGGCAAAACACGGAGCGATTGCCAGCAGGACAAAGACCCACACCGCCAACCAGCGATTCCACTTCATAACTGATCCCTCGACTCGGCGAATGAAAATTCCAGCTCCAAGTTCTCATTCCTGAACCCAAGAATTGTCACAAAATTGTCAGTCCGCCATTACGTTGGTCACCGCATAAATTACTGGAGGGCCACGCTGCTTACTCCATCGGCTCGACCAGAGTGACCTCTTCCCGCAACCTCCGGTCCGGCAGTTGCACCACAACAATCGCGATCAGGACGAGCACAATTCCCACCATTTGCAGTGGCCGCATGAGTTCCCCCAAGGCAACTGCCGCGATCACAATGGAGAAAACCGGCTCGAGGCAACTGACTACAATGGCCCGTGTAGGCTCCAGATGCTGCAGCCCAGCAAAATAAAACGCAAACGGCGCCAGCACGGAAATCAGCGAAAACCCCAGCAGAAATAACCACTGAGAGTTCTGGTAGTGAGCGGCGGCAATTTTCCACGGCGGATTGACGACCAGCCAGAACAGGGAAGCGCTGAAAATCGTGTACAGCAGGACGGTCCAGCGGTCATGGCGCGCCAGAATGCTGTGGCCGCCGACGTTGTAAAAAGCGAACGAGAACGCCGCCAGGATGGCCGCAGTCACCCCGAGCGGATCGAGGCGGAACCCTCCCCCGAAAATTCCAATCACCAGCGCGATGCCGGTCACTGCCAATCCCACTGCCGCTATCCGTTGCAGCGTAGGCTTGTGCTGTCCGCGGGCCACCGTGTACAACAGCACCCACACCGGCGCTGTGTATTGCAGAATGATGGCCGTTGCGACATTCGTCCGCTGAATTGCAAGATAGTAAAGATAATTGGACGCAGCCACGCCGAAAATGCCCAGCACGCACATGCGTCCGAAGTCGGCCGCGGGCAAGCGCAGTCGCGCCCAGCCGCGCAATGCCACCAGCGCCATTCCCAGCAGCAGAAAGGAAAACGTGGTACGGCTTTGCGAGAGGATCACTGGATCAATGGGCCGCAGCACCTGCCCATGAGGCAGCAGGCGTCCAGTAAACATGGCCCGACCCAGCGTGGCCGCGACTCCCCACAAAAACGTAGCTGAGGCGATGTAGAGATATCCGCGAAGAGGTTTGCGATGGTCGCTCTTCTGATTGTCATCCTGAGCGAGCGCCTTTTTGCGCAGCGAAGGATCTGGGCCAGCCGCGCGAACTGTCGCGTTTTGTGCGACAGAATAGTCGCGCGTTTGGCTCGCTTCCTTAGCCAAAGGCGAATCCCGAAGCGGCCCTGGCTGATCCATTTCTAGACGTACTCGATCCTGTAACTGATCTTTGCCGTCTTGTTCAGCATCGCGGCCACCGAACAATACTTCTCTTCCGACAACCGCACCGCGTCTTCCACCGCCTTGCGCGAGACCTTTCCCCCGACGCGATACACGAGCCGAATGTCGGTATAGACAGTCGGTGGGTCTGCCGCCCGCTCGGCCTCCGCCCGCACTTCCAGGCTGGTGAATGGTTCGCGCTTCTTGCGCAGGATGCTGACGACGTCGTACCCGGTACATCCGCACAGGCCGATCAGCACCAGTTCCATGGGGCTGTTTCCGGATTTCTTGTCGCCATCCACGGGGATCTTGTGTCCGCTACTCGAGACGCCCTCGAACTGTTGCTCCGCGATCCACGTAGCGCGAGCTTCCGTCATGTTTTTTATCTCCTATTATCGGTGCTCGGTTCCGGGTGAATGAGCACTCGGAACAGTTCCGGCGCCGCCTGCTTGAATCGAATTTCCAGTTCGGTCTGCACATCATGCACACGGGAAAGCGGCAGCTCGTCGGAGAACGTGCAGTGGCACGACACGTAAAGCCGCCCGCGCACCCGTTTGACCTCGACCTCGTGCAGGTCCATTACCTCAGGAAATTCCGCCACAATGGCTTTCAGTTTCTTCTCCAGCTTGAGGTCTCGCGCCACCTCATCACCCGGTTCGATGGTCGCCGGTTCGCTCTCAATGTGGGTCAGGATGGAGGAAATCTCCGGCACGTCTTTGCGGATTTCCGCCTCCAGCAGCGTCACTCGATCATGGGCTTCTTTGAGCGTGAGCCCCTCATCCAGCTCAAGATGCTGTTCCACGTGCAGCCGTCCTCTCAGGTCCTGCACGCTCACGTCGTGGACATTGAAGTTGTGGCGAGTGGCCACGCCGCGTACCCGATCAAAAATGTTTTCCCGCTGCGCCGGCCGTGGCACCGGATGCACCACCACATCGGCATCGGGCAGAACTTCGTGCACCGCCGAGGTGACGGCATCCACCACCTGCTCAGACCGCTGAAAGGTGACGTTGCGCGCCAACCCGACCGACAGATCAGCAAAGTATCGATTGCCTGCCTTGCGGATTCGTACGCGATCGACCTCCAGCAATCCGTCTACGCGATAAACCGCCGCCAGAATCCTGCCCCTCACGCCCGACGGCGCCGCGTCCAGCAAGGCGTCTACGGTCTTGCGTGCCAGCCGCGAACTCACATACACCACGACCCCAGCCACGAACAGCGCGGCCACCGGATCGGCGTCGCGCAGCCATGCGATTCCGTACGCACGCCCAAGAAGCACCAGAAGCAGCCCGGCCACGACAACTCCGCTCGCCCAGATGTCGGTCGAGAAATGCAGCGCGTCGGCTTCCAGCGCCTGGCTGTCATACTTGGCCGCGATCTTTCCCAGGGCCCGCGACCGCCAGAAGTCCACCGCCATTGAAGCGAACAGAACTGCGAAAGCCGCCACGCTGGGCTCGATCTCGACATGATGGAAGAACAAACGCCGGATCGCTTCGTACACGATCCAGACGCAGGTCAGCAGCAGCAGGGCTGTTTCCATGAAGGCGGAGAAGTTTTCTACCTTGCCGTGCCCGTACTGATGGTCGGCGTCGGCGGGTTTGTCCGAGACGCGGACCGAAAAGAACGTGATGAGCGCCGCGATCAAGTCCAAGCCCGAGTGGGCCGCCTCCGACAAGATTCCCAGGCTACCGGTGGTGAGGCCAACAATAATTTTCAGCGCGGTAATTGCGATGGCGGCGAGCACCGAATTGCCCGCGACCGCCCGCTTTTCGCTGCGCATCGAATCCGAGCTGTAGGCCGCCGGCGCCCCTGCCATGAACGCATTATCGCCGCATCTGGCTTTCCCGCCAAGCCTTCGCACGCAAGATGTGCTAGGATTTTGTTTCGCATTTGATCTCCCTGGAGGAATCCCTGATATGACCCGATACGGGCTGTCTTGTCTGCTGCTTGGAGCCTTGGCCTGGGGCCAGGCCGCCAATCCAAAACCTGCGCCGGCGTCGCAGAAGCCGTCCACGCCGAGCAATGCTTCACAAACTGCTCCCGCCGCGCCGTCGGCTCCAGAGTCAAAGGCCGCGGAAGTGCCCCCCGACGCGCCAGTCATCACGATCGATGGCCTGTGCGAGCATCCGCCCGCCGACAAATCCGCGCCGTGCAAGACCGTTCTTACTCGCGCCGAATTCGAGAAGCTGCTCGAAGCCGTGCAGCCCAACATGCCCGCCCGCGTGCGCCGGCAGTTCGCCAGCCGCTATACCAGCGCGCTGGTGATGGCGAAGAAAGCCGAGGAAATGGGACTGGATAAGACCCCGTCCTATGAAGAGCACATGAAGCTGGCGCGCGTCCAGGTTTTGGCGCAGGAACTGAACAAGGCCATCTCCGACAAGGCCGCACAGGTTCCGGACAAGGACATTGAAGCTTATTACAAAGCCAACCTGAGCAAGTTTGAACAAGCTGACATCGATCGGATTTATATTCCGAAGAACCAGCAGCCGCCAGAGTCCGACAAAGACAAGAAGGTGACTGAAGCCGACGAACAAAAACGCGCCGAGCAATCCGAGAAAACCATGAAAGAAGAAGCCGACAAGCTGCGCGTCCGCGCGGCTGCCGGCGAAGATTTCACCAAGCTGCAGGAAGAGGCATACAAGGTTGCCGGAATCACCACCGGCGCCCCCAACACCGCTATGGGCAAAATGCGGCGCAGCATGTTGCCTCCTGCCCAGCTTGCGGTATTTGATTTGAAGCCTGGCACAGTCTCCGACGTGATTGCCGACCAGAACGGATATTTCATTTATAAACTCAAGTCCAAGGACACTTTGCCCCTGGACCAGGTGAAAGAGGAAATCAAGGGTACGCTGCGGTCACAGCGCATGCAGGACGAGATGCAGGCGGTGCAGAAGTCTGCGACCACTACCTTCGACGACGCCTATTTCGGGCCTGAAGCGCCGGCTCGCCCGATGCCCGGACCAGGCATGCCTCCGCCTCCGGCAAAGCCTGCGCAGCCTGCTCCCAAATAAAATGGGCAGTGCTGGTGCGAGCGTCCTCGTCACGGGGATTTCCGGGAATCTGGGAGTGCGGTTGCTGCCGCTGTTGGCGGATTATCAGGTCATTGGAGTCGACCTGAATCCGCCACGGACCAGCCATCCGCTGCGCTTCGTTCCCATGGATCTTGGGCTGGAGGAATCCTGCCGCTCGCTCTTCCTTCTGCTGAAAGAAACCCGTCCCGCAGCCGTGCTCCATCTGGCTTTTGTGATTGATCCCCTACGCACCGGCGTGCTTGATGTCGATCGCATGTGGCATATCAATGTGGCTGGGACGGCAAGAGTGATGGAAGCCATTACCGAAGCCAATCGCGACGAAGCCATCGTGGGAAAATTCATCTTTCCCAGTAGCGTTTCCGCCTACGGCTCCGACCTGCCGGGACCGGTGGCCGAAGATTTTCCCCTCGGCGCACACACTTTGCCCTACGCCGTTCACAAGATGGAGTCGGACAAGGTCGTGCAGCAGCGCGCGCCTGCCTTGCGCGGTTGCAGCGTGTATATGCTGAGGCCCCACATCTTCACCGGGGCGACGGTAGAGAATTATCTGGTTGGAGCTTTTCGCGGTACTCCCAACGGAAGAAGCAAGCGGGCGGAAAAAATGCGGACAGAAGGCCGTCGATTGCCTTGCATGTTGCCCTACGGAAAGCGCTACCTGGAAAACAAAATTCAGTTTGTGCACGTCGACGACATGGCACGCCTGCTCGCTTACATCGTCCACAAGACCGAACCGGAAGCGCAGCGCCTTACTGTGCTGAATGTCGCCGGACGCGGCGAGCCTTTGACTTTTGCCCGCTGCATCGAGATGGCCAATGCGAAACTCGTTCGCGTGCCGGGAAAATGGGCTTTTCGTCTCGTACTGCAGTTCCTGTGGAAGTTCGGCATCTCTGCAATCCCCCCCGAAGCGCTGCCCTACATGACCGGCGAGTACATCATGAATACCGATCGCCTGCGCAAGTTTCTGGGGGAGGACTACGAAAAAATCATTCGCTATACGATCAGCGACGCTTTCGCGGATTCCTTTGCCTCCCGCGCTTCTGACTCCGCGCAACATTCAGCTGCGGCGCGGTAGCTTAACCCAATGCTGAACGTTCCGGCCTATCTCGCTCGCATCGGCTATGCTGGCCCGACCAAACCGACATCCGAAGTCCTGAGCAGCCTCCATCGCTGCCACATGCTCTCCGTGCCCTTCGAGAATCTCGACATTGGTTTGGGCCGAAGGATCGTCTGCGATGAGGACTCGTTTCTCCGCAAGATTGTCGATCGCCAGCGCGGCGGTTTCTGTTACGAACTGAACGGAGCATTTGCTGCGTTGCTGCGCGATCTCGGATTCACCGTGACGCTACTATCGGCCCGCGTGCCGCGCGAAGACGGCAGCGACGGCCCGGAATTCGACCACCTGGCATTGCAAGTCGATCTGGAAGAGCCGTGGCTCGCCGATGTCGGCTTCGGAGATTCCTTCCTCGATCCTCTCCGCCTGCAAACCGGCATCGAGCAGCCCGAAGGAAGACGCAGCTACCGCCTCCTGGTCGACCACCACAGCTTGCTCCACATGGAGATGCGCGAGCCGGACGCTGCCTGGAAGCGACAGTATTCCTTCACCCTGATTCCCCGGCAGCTTAGCGAGTTTGCGCCCATGTGCCGTTACCATCAGACCTCACCCGAGTCGCCCTTCACTCGAAAGAAGGTCTGCAGCGAGGCGACGCTTGACGGACGCATTACGCTGTCCGGCTGGAAACTCATCCAAACGCACGATGGAAGAAAGGAAGAGTCGATCCTGACTTCGGAAACAGAGTGGCGTGCGGTCCTCAAAGAACAATTTGGCGTGGTACTGTGAGAGCGAGACAGGTTTTCTCGGCGACCTCTTGCGTTGTTCCTTTGCGATCTCTGCGGTAAAAGCTTTTACTTCGCAAACGCTTCCTTGTTCACGACGTAGGGCATCTTCGTAATATCGCCGCCGTAGTGACCCTCCAACACGTCGATCAATCCCTGCACGCATCTTCCGGCCATCCCCCGATTGGGGTCGGTCGAAAGCCGCGTGATGCGGGCCGCACTGGCGAAATGCGGATACAGCCGGCAGCGGTCTTCGATGGCCGGATCGCGCAGCGGTGAATCGGCGGGCAGCGGTTCCTTCTCGTACACATCGAGAGCAGCGCCCGCGATCCAGTTTTCCCGCAGCGCTTTTGCCAGCGCGGCTTCATCGACCACCGGCCCGCGGGAATTATTCACCAGGAATGCCGTCGGCTTCATCATCCGCAGGGTCTTATCGTTAAACAGATGGTAGGTGGGGGTCGAGCTCTCGCCTTCGCGTAGCAGCGGGACGTGCACGCTGACAAAGTCGGCCTCCGCCAGCGCCTCATCGAGGGTCACGTACTTGATCCAGGTTCGGTCCTGCGAAAGACCCCGCGCGTGCCGCAGGTCTTTCATCTCCTGGATCGCCTTCACATATTCGTGGTTCTGATACGCCGGGTCATAGCACAGAATGTTCATATCGAAGCCGGTGCACTTTTTGATTAGCGCCAGCCCGATGCGCCCGGTGCCAATCACCGCGATCGTCTTGCCCGTGACTTCATCACCCAGGAAGGGCAGGTAAGGATGCCAGTATCCCCACTTGTTTTCCCGCGTCAGATGCTCCGCCGGCCACATTTTTCGCGCCAGCACTCCCAGCATGAAAAAGGCAAATTCCGCGGTCGCTTCCGTGAGCACGTCGGCGGTGTGGGTGAAGGGAACCTTGTAACGATTGGCATCCGCGCGGTTGATGTTGTCAAACCCGACCGCAATTTGCGCCACCACTTTCAGTGTCCCTTTGTCGGCCTCGAAGATTTCGGCGTCGATCGGATCGCGCAACGTCGTGATCAGGCCATCCACGCCGGATTTGACTTTCTCGATGATCAAGCTCTTGGGCGGCGCTTCGAGTTTGGGATACACCTCTACCTCGTATCCGCGATGGCGCAGCAGATCGAGCGATTCTCCAATGTCGCAGGTCGCAAAAACGCGAAATTTCGTGCTCATGGTTTCTTAGAACGGAGTCTTGCAGCTTTTCTACCGATTCGCGGCCGAGTCAAATCGGCCGGACAAACATCTTACCTCTTTCTTCTGGGGATCGCGCGAAATTGCAGGGCCCACATATGGCGAGACGATAAGTGAAGACATTGGCAGCCGCGAAGCGGCGCAAGAATAAAGCCCACGGCGAAAGCCGTGGGTAGGGCTGCCGGGGGGAACTGCTCTATCGAACCCCCTGCCCGGCCAACACATCCTCCTGCGCCTCGACCGCACCAGCCCGCTTCACCGCCATCAACTCCGCCGCTTTCTTGGCGATGTGTTCCGCGCTGACCTCAAACTCTTTGATCAGTTCCCACGGCGCGCCGGAATCCCCGAAGCGATCTTTCACCCCGATCGCGCCGGTGATGACCGGCATACCGTACAGCAGAGGACTTTCCGTGATCACGCCGCTCACCCGCCATGCCAGCGCGCCAATCTGGTGTTCTTCCGCGGTCACAATCACGCCCGTCTCCTGCGCCGCGCGCAGAATCGCCATCTCATCGATCGGCTTCAGCGTGTGAAGATTGATGACACGGGTCTCATAGCCGTAGTCACTCTTCAGAATCCACGCCGCCCGCATCGCTTCCGGTACCATTGGCCCGCAGGCAACGATCGTCAGGTCTTCGTTTTCATTCTCGTGGTCCACGGCAAGGATGGTTTCAAAGGCATCCGCGAAATTGGCATCCTCCCCGCGAAAACGAATCACGTTGGCCCGTCCGAACTCGAACGGCGTATGTTCGTCGGTGACGATCGGTGTCGCTTCGCGCGCAAAGCGGATGTACTTCGGTCCCACGTGCTTCAGCAGAAGATAGTTCGTGGCTTTCTTTGTTTCCACCGCATCGCACGGCACCACCACCGACATGTTTGGCAGCCCACACATGGCAAACAGATCTTCCAGCGCCTGGTGAGTCGCGCCGTCCGGCCCGACCGAAACGCCGCCATGCGCACCCGCAATCATCACATTGAAATTGCCATAGCAAACCGAGGTGCGGATCTGGTCGAGGTTGCGCGCCGCCGCAAACGTCGCATAAGTTCCTAGCACCGGCAACTTTCCCTCTTTTGCCAACCCGGCTGCCGCCGACGTGGCCGATTGTTCTGCAATCCCCATGCTGATCCAGCGCCGCTTACGCTCCGGCTTCGAAGTGTAAAAATCGCTGATTGTGATCGATCCCGAAATATCGAGCCCGAGACACACCACCCGCTCGTCGTCGCCGTTTTCCGCCAGCGATTGGCCGAAGCCCATGCGCGTCGGCTTCATCTGAGCTTTCATGTTTTCCGTCGCGTTCCACCAGTAGTTGCGGCGGAACTTGGGCATCTTCGACTCCAGCCGCCGCTCCACGTCCGCCTGATAATGCTTGGCCACATCCAGCAGCTTCAGGTAGGGAATCTCGTCCTTCAACCCGAGTTCGGTTAGGCCCTTCAGCAACTCTTCAGAGTTCGGCACCTTCCCGTGCCAGCCGGCTATCTCTTCGATAAAGCTGACGCCTTTACCCTTCACCGTATCCGCCAGGATGACCGTCGGCTTGCCCTTGGCAGCCTTCGCTTTCTCCAGCGCATCCACCACTTGCTTCATGTCGTGGCCGTTGATGCGCACAACGTCCCACCCAAAGCTGCGGTATTTCTCATCCAAAGGCTCGACATTCATTACGTCGGACACTTTGCCATCGATCTGCAGCCGGTTGCAGTCCACGATCCCGACCAGGTTGTCGAGCTTATAGTGACCAGCCTCCATCGCTGCTTCCCAGACCTGGCCTTCCTGCTGTTCGCCGTCGCCCATGATGCAAAAAGTTGTGTGACTCTTGCCGTCGAGCCTGGCGGCCAGCGCGATGCCCACTGCAATGCTGAGGCCCTGTCCCAGCGAGCCGGTGGAAACTTCCACGCCCGGCAACTTGAGCCAATGCGGATGGCCCTGGAATGGCGACGACAGCTTGCGCAGGAGCATGACGTCTTCGACTGGGCAGAAGCCGGCGAGGGCCAGGCCGAGATAGAGGCTGGGCGCCTTGTGTCCGGTGGACCAGATAATGCGGTCACGGTCCGGCCAGGAGGGATTCCGCGGATCGTGGTTCGCTACGCGCAAATAAAGCGCGGCCGTGATGTCCATGATAGAAAGCGTTCCGCCCGCGTGTCCGGAGCCGGCCGCGTTCAAGGCAATTAAGTCATAGCCGCGCATGAGGTTAGCGGCTTTCTGAAGCTCTTCGATGGAATGCTCACGAATCGTGCTGCCGGTGCTGGAATTCTTGATCGCCATAGGTTTTCCCCGCCCCGCACGCGACAGAACAGCCCTGCGCCGGTTCTGAGGACGAGTCTAGGAGGGAATGTCCGCCTGCTCAGTGAGCGAGATCACAGGCAGATGTGACGCCTGCAGGGTCAAGTTGTGGGTGAGCTAAAACCCGCCGCACAGCAGGAACTCGCGATTTCCCTCTGCGCCGAGGATCGGAGAGTCGATCACCTCGGTATGCATGCATCCCTGGCTAACGAGCGCGGCGCGCACTTTCTCCACGGCTGCGAGTTGCGCAGTTTCATCGCGCACGATCCCGCCCTTACCAACCTGCTCTCTGCCCACTTCAAATTGCGGCTTGACCAGAACCACGATTTGCCGGCCCTGCCGTTGAGTTTCGGGGAAAGCCGCCGCAATCACCGCCGGAAGAACCAGCGTCGCCGAAATAAAAGATACGTCCACAGCGATGAAATCCACGACTTCGCTAACCTGCTCTCGCGTGAGGTAGCGCGCGTTGGTCTTCTCCAGCAGGCGCACGTGCGAATCCTGCCGCAACCGATAGTCAATCTGACCATGCCCGGTATCCACCGCGATCACTTTCAACGCTCCGTGCTGAAGCAGGCAATCCGTGAACCCTCCGGTCGACGCGCCCACATCCATACAGGTCTTGCCCGCGACATCGATCTGCCAATACTCCAGCGCTCTTTCCAGCTTGAGCCCGCCCCGGCTCACATACTTGAGATCTTCGCCCAGTAGGCGAATGCCGGCATCGGCCTCCACGGCCGTGCCCGCTTTCGAAATCTTCTGCCCATCCACCAGAACCTTGCCAGCGAGGATCAGCGCCTGCGCCCGTTCGCGCGAGCCGGCCATGCCACGCTCAAACAGCAGTTTGTCGAGTCTGATCTTCACAAATGAAAAGCCGCCCACGCGGGGCGGCCTCGGCTTGAACTCACGAACACTATCCCGCCACTTCCTCCAGCAGTTTCTGATCGATATCGAAATTGGAGTGCACGTTCTGCACGTCGTCGTGCTCTTCGAGCGCTTCCATCAGGCGAATCATGGTGTTTGCCGCCGCGCCTTCCACCTTGACGTAATTCTGAGGAATCATGGCCACGCTCGACGACGCCGGCTGAATCCCGGCTTTCTTCACCGCTTCGAGGACCGCTTCGTAGGCTGAAGGATCGCTGAGCACTTCCCAGGTCTCGCCGTCGTCTTTCAAGTCCTCAGCGCCCGCGTCGAGAACGATGGCCATCAGATCGTCTTCCTTCGCCGCCGCCTTGGGAATAATGATGTCGCCCTTCTTATGGAACATCCACGAGACGGCGCCGGCTTCAGCCATATTGCCGCCATTCTTGCCGAAGACATGGCGAATTTCGCTGACCGTCCGATTGCGGTTGTCGGTGTTGATGTCGATCAGCACCGCGACTCCGCCCGGGCCGTAGCCTTCGAGCGAAAACTCTTCGTAAGTGGCGCCGGGCAACTCACCGGTCCCGCGCTGGATGGCGCGCTTGATGTTATCGGCCGGCATGTTCTCGGCCTTGGCCGCAACAATGGCGCCGCGCAGACGCGGGTTGGTGTCGGGGTCACCGCCGTTCTTGGCGGCAATCGAAATTTCCTTGATCAGACGCGTAAAAATCTTGCCCCGCTTGGCGTCGAGCGCGCCCTTCTTATGCTTGATTGTGGCCCATTTTGAGTGGCCGGACATGGCAGTACCTCGTATTTAGTGAGCTATATTGCGCTATTAAGATTGCAGGACTCGCCCGTAGAGGAGATCACAGGATTCACGGGATTGCCTCGAAAACACTGCAGGCGAAGGTAGATTATAGCACGGGAGCAGCGGCCATCCAGCAGCGGCAGTACTGGGGTAGCCGCAGCCATTGACCGGCATCAATCGCGGGCCGCAATTCTACAGACTGGATTACGGAACAATCCAAATGGTCTCTGCGTAGAACCAACTGCGGCAGTGTATTCAGACCACGAGCGGAGAGTGCCAATGCGCTATCTCAGGACGACCAGCCAAGGCGCCATCGTGCAGGTTTGGCGGGCAACTTGCATCATCACATTCGTCTGGTGTTTAGCATGCGCTGCCCAGGCAACCGGAGATGCAGCACCCAAGCAAAACTCGCCCACAAGGATGACAGCTTTTCTCGGCGCGAAAGTCTATCCCTCTCCCACCGAGCCTGCCATCCCCGACGCGACGGTGCTGGTTAAAGACGGCCACATTGTCAATGTAGGGCCACGCGGCAAGCTCAAGATCCCCAAAGGGGCAAGCGCCGTCCAGCGTGACGGGATGGTGATCGTGCCTGGCCTGTGGAACAGCCATGTGCACCTGTTCAAGCCGGAGTGGCTGAACGCTGCGACCGCGCCCGCCGACGGTCTCTCTAAACAGCTGAATTCGACCTTTACCAGATGGGGCTTCGTGCATGTGGTTGACATTGGATCCTTCCTGGGAAATACGCTCGCGCTGCGGAAGCGGATCGAAGCCGGGGAGATCACCGGCCCGACCATCCTTACCGCCGGCGAACCCCTGTATCCAGCGGGCGGCGTGCCGGAGGTGGCCAAACAATTCAATCTGCCGGAAGCGGCAACCCCGGAGCAGGCTGCTGAATGGGCTCGAAAGCACCTCGACGACGGGGCCGACGTACTCAAGGTCTTTACTGGCGCGGGATATTCAGGCCACGTCACCATTATGTCTCCGGAGATTGTGAGAGCCGTGGTCACCGAAGCGCACAAGCGCGGCAAGCTGGTCTTCGCCCACCCCCAGAACGTTGCCGGACGCCAGGCAGCCGTTGACGGCGGCGTGGACGTATTAGCCCACACTCCCGATCCGTCCGGCGATGACAACGACAAAATGCTCAAGGATTTGAAAGCGTGGCGAACGGTCGTGATTCCCACCCTGAAGCTATGGGGCATTGATGTCCAGCCAGAAGACCGTGATCGAGTCGTGAATAACGGTGTGAATGAGATTCGAGCATTCAACGCCCTTGGCGGCATCATCCTTTTTGGGACTGACGTTGGTTATATGGATGATCCCGATCCGACGGAGGAATACCGGCTTATGGCCCGCGCCGGAATGACTTTTCAGCAGATTCTGGCATCGCTCCCCACCATCCCGGCTCATCTATTCGGAGTGGCGGACCGGACGGGGCGCATTACCCCCGGATTCGATGCCGATCTCGTATTTCTGGGCGGAGATCCGTCCGCTGACATTACGGCCTTGGCCAAGGTTCAGTGCGTGCTGCTGCGCGGGCGGGTGCTGTTCGATCAGACTGCAAGCGGCACTGGAACCGGCAATATTCACTAAGCCGTCAAGGAGGCGCTACGATGTACTGTTATGAACCGACTTCGTCTTATTGCTTTATCCTTCGCGCTGCTTTTCAGCACCCTTCTCTCGGCGCAAGAAACCACCCCAACGCCACTGCCAGCACAGGAGATGACCGAGGTGCAGCGTCCGATCCTCACGGGGAGCGATCCGAAGCCAGAGAACGCCACCAGCGCCATTCTCGCTGCCTTTGACAAATATGAAGTCGTTGGCATGGGCGCGGCCCACGGCAATAAAGACCTCGACGATTTCATTCTCGATCTCGTCCGCAATCCTGCCCTGCCGGGGAAGATCAACGACATCGTCGTGGAATGCGGCAACTCGCTCTACCAGACAATCCTTGACCGCTACATCGCCGGTGAGGATGTGCCATTAGACGAAGCCAGGCAGGTTTGGCGCAATACCACTCAGCCGATGTGTGGCGTGTCAGCCTTTTACGAAGAACTTTTTCCACTCGTCCGCAGGATCAATCAAAAGCTCCCCCCTGAGAAGAAACTTCGCATGCTGGCCGGCGATCCTCCCATTGACTGGAGCAAAGTGAAAAGCCGCGACGACTTCAATATGCCATTCATGATGCGGAACGTGACCACTGCTGCGGTGATGGAAAAGCAAACGCTTGCGAGGCACCGCAAGGCGCTCATGCTGTTTGGCATCGCGCACCTTTATCACCACGGAAGCGTCGCCATGGCGCCCAAATCAGCGGTGGAGCGCTACGAGCAAAATTATCCCGGTGTGACCCTGGTGATCGCGGATCATACCGGTTTCGGTAACTGGTCGCCGCTGGCAAAATACAACAACGAGTTTGAATCTCGGATGGCCCCCTGGCCGATTCCATCGCTCGTGCAAAACATGACTGGCACTTCGCTTGCGGATTTGTTGGACAAAACCCATTCTTCCGGGAACATGGGTGTGTTGATAAAGCCCGGCATGGACGGCAAGCCAGTCGAGTCTCGCCTAAACCCGGGGGACGTGACCAACGGATTCTCAAAAATGGTGGACGCTTATCTCTATCTTGGTCCGCGGGATTTGTTGCTGAAGGAACCACGGCCAGCAGAAATCTTCCTGAACAAAGACTACATGGCGGAACTTCAACACAGGGCGGCCATCATGGGAGGAGGGCCGGTAACCGATCAGGCCAACCCGGACAAAATCTCTGACCGGGACTTCAATCCGTTCCTATACGACCCTGACGAATATCGCATGATGATGGGACCTGGCCCGTTCTTTCAGCCGCGGAAATAGAGTGTTGGATCACGACGCCGCCCGCGCCTTGTGCGCATAAACGATTGCCAGCAGCGGCGGCGCCAGCAGCACTCCCCAGAACGGAATTAGAATTCCCAGAACAATGGGCGCCAGGATCGACGCCCACATCGGCACCTTCGCCGTCCGCTTCATGAAGTAGGGCTGAAGAAGGAAGCCGTCGACCACAACGATCCCCGCGTACAACATCAGCACGTAGAGAGGATGCTCCCAGTCGGTCCAATGCACGGTCGCGGACATGACCGGTCCAATCATCCCGAGCACCGGGCCGAAGTGCGGCACGAATTGCAGGACTGCGGCCAGCATCGCCCATAGCGGCGCCAAGGGAACCCTCAACGCGTACAGCCCAACCAGCCACAGAACTCCGACCGCAAGAGAATCCTGCAACTGCGCGATCAGCCAATTCTTCAGCGCACTACCTGTGACGCGAACGTGCTCGTCGAGCTTCATGGTTGGCTTTTGTCTGCGTCCTCCGCGGATGTTCTCTGCGAGCTCTGCGATCAAAGCTTTTGCAGGTTCCTCTGTGTTCCCCTGTGCCCTCTATGGTGAACAACGCGAATTGACCCCGGATACCATGATTTCTGCGCTGTTTACCGGCTTTTCACACCCCTACTTTGGTGCCACTCCTATGGCACGTTGGCGTCTTGACCGCATATTACCTGATTGTTACCGTGGTGTTCTGAGCCTCCCCCGATTTGGGAGGATTTGTGGGCATTATTGAGAGAATTCCCACCTTTTTGACGGTGGGTGTCCTGGTAGTAATTTTTATTTACCTCACGCGGCAAGCCCGCGGGGCGCGTCTGCAACTTTGGGCGGCAGGCTGGACGCTGGTTTTCATCCACTTTCTGGCACAGCTGCTGCAGCCATCCCAAGGACAAGCCAGCTCACTACTGCTGGCTATCGACGCCGGTTCGTTGCAGGCATCGGCGATTGTGTTCTTAGCTTCGGTGTCGGCGGTGGTTGAGAACCGCGCCCGGCGGCTCCTGCTGCTCACTTTGATCGGCCCCTCGGTCACCTATGTGACGTTGAACTGCTACGGCGTGCACGCTCTCTGGCCCTACCTCGTGTGTCTTGTGGCCTGCTTTAGCGGAGCAGCGGTGCTCTTCCTTGGTTCTGAAGTCCGGCCGTCGCTGCGTCAGACCGTTGTGATGTTGTTATGTACTGGGCTCGGTGCATGGGCGGCGCGTGCCACCCTTCGCGGCTCCTTCGACGAAGGGACGATTGCCATGCTCAGTGCGGGATTTGCGTTATCCGGGATTTTCTGCTGGCGCAATCACCCTCGCCCCTCTCCTGCGGTCGTCACCTTGTCCTGTGGATTCCTGTGCTGGGGTGCGGTCTTCCCGGCGGCGCTGCTGCTGGATCGCCTGGCCCCAAACGCCATCGTGCCACCAGAACTTTGGAATGTTCCGAAGATCTTTGTGGCGCTGGGTATGATCCTGGCGGTCGTCGAGGAGAAGTCTGCCTCGCTCGCCGCACTGCAAGGCAAGGCGCACCAGTTGAATCAGCAGCTGGAGCGGTTCTCCACCATCACATCCCGTTTGCTGAGCGGTGCCGGCGTGGACTCAATGTGCGACAAGATCGCGTCTGCCATCACCGACGTGACCAGCTTCCGCGTGGCAGCCATCCAGCTGCAGACTGCCGACTATAACTGGCGGGTCGCCGGCTCCAGTGGGTTGTCCGAGGAGCGGCTGGTCAGGCTGCAGCGTCAGGTAGAGCAGTGGACCAGCTAGGAAATCCATGAGGTGTGTTCTCGCTCCCAGCGCGTTGGACAAAACACCTTGTTGCTTTGTGACCCTGACGCTGTCAATGATGGTGCCAATTCAGACCCAGGCAGCAGCGACCATTGGCTCATCCCTCTGTGTTCGGCGAGCGGGGCATACCTGGGTTGCATCACTCTGGCCGATCCCAAAGATGCGACCCTGATCGGAGCCTACGAACTGTCCCGGATCGAGTCGCTCGCCGCCGACATGGCGGTCGCGTTGGAGCTGAAAATCGTTGCAAATGCAGTTGGTGCAGTCGGAGAAACTGGCGGCCGTCGGGCAATTGGTCGCAGGCGTAGCCCATGAACTCAATAACCCGTTGACCGCAGTCATGGGTTTCGGCGAACTCGTGACGGATGAGGTCGGCGCCGGACGCGCTCACGATCATCTGATCAAACTGGTGAATGAAACCCGCCGCATGAAGAAGATCGTGGACAACCTTCTCCGGTTTTCGCGGCAGAGCCGGGTGAACCAGCCAACCGCACGGCTCGCGGATGTCGCGCAAGACGTCCTGGCGCTCCGCGAGTATCACATGCGTACCCGAGGGGTGAAAATCGAGTTGGACATCGAGCCGACCCTCTCTGCCCTCGCCATCGATGAAGACAAAATCCGCCAGGTCCTGCTGAATCTGCTGAACAATTCGATCGATGCGTTGGAAACGGCTGCCGGCCTCAAGCAGATCAGACTTCGAGCCTGCGAATCGGGTGCCCGCACCGTGATCGTGATCGAGGACACCGGCGCGGGTTTTGCCGATCTGGGCCGCGCCCTCGACCCGTTCTACACCACCAAGCCGGTGGGCCGAGGTACGGGACTCGGATTAAGCATCTGCTACGGAATTGTGCGGGAACACGGCGGAGATGTCCGCGTGGAAAACGTCAGGCCCCATGCGCACGCGTCACCATCGAACTACCCAATGCCAGTGCTGCTCTCCGCACACCCGCACTGGCGGTTGCCGTCGGGGCGCCCGCCTGATTTTTTGGTAGTTGGTCAGTTTGATTGTCATCCTGGAGCGAGCGGTCTTTGTGCAGCGAAGAGCTCGTCCTGAGCGAAGTCGAAGGAATCTGGGCGAGCCGCGACTCCGTCACCCTCAACCGCTTGTCATTCCGAACCCGCTTTAGCGGTGAGGAATCTGCTTCACTTGTGCAATCGCGACCGGCTCGCTTCCTGGCCAAACTGACCAACAACCGATTTTTGGTCATGGTAGACTCAGAGGCTATAAATGCAAGCGAGGCAATTGGGATGAAATTTGGCGTCATCATTTTCCCTGGCTCGAACTGTGACCACGACGCATACTGGACCGTCCAGCAGGTGGCCAAACAGCCGGTCACTTTTCTGTGGCACGAGTCGCACGACCTCGAAGGCTGTGATGCCGTAATTGTCCCCGGCGGCTTTGCCTACGGCGATTATTTGCGCACCGGCGCCATTGCCAGGTTTTCACCGGTCATGGAATCCGTCCGCAAATTCGCTGACGGTGGCGGATTGGTGCTCGGTATCTGTAATGGCTTCCAGATTCTCTGCGAAGCCGGGCTGCTGCCCGGAGCGCTCACGCGCAACGTCGGCCTGAAGTATGTCTGCAAGCCGGTCCAGGTGCGCGTAGAAAACGCCGACACGCCTTTCACCGGCGCCTGCCGCGAAGGCGAGGTCCTCACCATCCCCATCGGCCACATGGATGGCAACTATTTTTGTGACGATTCCACTTTGGCCGAGCTGCGCCGCGACCAGCGCATGGTGTTCCGCTACGCCACGCCGGATGGCCGAATTACAGCCGAGGCCAATCCGAACGGGTCGCTCGACAATATCGCCGGCATCTGCAGTCCCGGCCGCAACGTGCTCGGAATGATGCCACATCCTGAACGGGCCGCCGAACCGGAACTTGGCGGTACCGATGGCTTCAAGATCTTCGAGTCGCTGGTTGGGGCCATGGCGGAAAAGTAACGCTGCTCCCGATTTCACAGCGAAATTTCTGTGTGATCCTCTGATTCACCAGCTTTGTTTGCATCAAACCACGATAAGCAGGCCGCTGACCTGTTATAGTAGCTAGCTTCGCTGCCAGCTCAGAAAAATTCGGACAGGGAAATTCGCACTCTCATACGAATGATCCGCCAATTGCAAGCGATACGTCACAAAATTGCCCTTATCGTTTTCTTCAGCCTTGTCCTTCTGTCGCCCGCGCTTCTGACGGCGCAAGAAGCGCCGCGCTGGGACGTGTTCGGAGGCTATTCCATCATGCGCTTCGACTCCCCAACCATCGGCTACGCAGACTATTCGTACGTGAATGGCTGGAACGCCGAGGTCACCGGCAATATCTTCCGAAGGCTGGGGGTCACGCTCGATGGCAGCGGCCACTACGGCTCGCAGTTGACCCTGTATCATTTCATGATTGGCCCGCAATATACCTTCCGGCGGGAAGGGCACCGGTTCTTCGCTCACGGACTTTTCGGCAAGGCCGAGGACACGGTGGGCATCGTTGTTCCGCCCAAGACAAGCCTGGAAAGCGTGGGACGTTCGTTCGGTGGAGGCGGCGGCTTTGATTGGGACTTTAACTCGCGGATCACCATCCGGGTAGTGCAGGCGGATTACCTGAACACGCATACGTTCGGCAAGGGTCAAGACAATTATCGGGTTTCCACCGGCGTGGTTTTCCACTTTGGCCATATCGGCCACCGCCGCAAGCTGTGAGGGCGAGTTTGGGTTTTGAGGAACTGGCGTGTGGTGCAGTCTGATTGTCATCCTGAGCTGGCGTTTCTTGTATAGCGAAGGATCTGGGCGAGCTGCGCGAAGTGTCGCGCTCTTGGCGACACAGAAATCGCGCGACCGGCTCGCTTCCTTGTTAGACTGCCCCACTGGACTTGTGCTTGGTTCAAGGTCTCGATGATGTCAAGAAAGATAACAATTCTGCCACTGCTGTTGGCCGCGTCGCTGCTGGCCGGCTGCGGCGCGCCCGCCAGTCATTTGGCCTACCTCGGCGTGCCCACATCAAACGCCGTCGCTGGTTTCCGCATCAACAACAGCACGGCCAAGCTGACCAGCATCGTGGGATCGCCTTATACCGCAGGAAATTCTCCCGGCCCTGTGGTTATGCATCCTTCCAACAAGTTTGTTTACGCGGCCAATCAAATCGACAACACCATTTCGCTTTTCAAGATTGATCCCACGATCGGCTCCCTCGCCGAAGTCATGCCGCGCACCAACACCGGGCTTTCTCCGGTCTCCATGAGCATGGACAGCGGCGGCAAGTTCCTCTTTGTTGCCAACGCACTGTCCAGCAACATTTCCGTCTATTCAGTGAGTTCTGCCAATGGCGCACTGACGCAAATTTCCGGATCGCCGTTCACCACGCCTGCCAACCCGGTGGCTCTGGCAGTAACCGCTTCCGGAAACTTTCTTTACGTGGTGAACGCCAATCTGGCTTCCGTGTTTGCTTACGCGGTGCAAAGCTCAGGCGCACTGACCCAGATCGCATTCTATCCCGTAGGCAATGGGCCGTTCGCCTTGGCGGTGGATCCGAAGCAGAGGTTCCTCTACGTCGCAAACTCTTCCGACGATACGGTTTCGTTTTTCACGATTGCCGGAAGTGGAGCGTTGACGCCGATCTCTGGCTCGCCGTTCGCCGCGGGCACCACGCCGCTTTCGCTGGCCGTTTCTCCGTCCGGCGGCTTTTTGTATATTGCCGATGCAGGATCGAACAACATTACCGGCTACTCCATCGACACGAGCACCGGCATTCCGACGCTGCTCACCGACTCGCCCTTCACCGGCACTACTGCGCCCACGTTCATCGTGAGCGATCCCAACGGCAATTTCGTTTACGCGCTCAGCCAGAGCACCAAGACCATCACTGCGTACTCGGTGACGACAAGCTCCAGCAGCGGCGTCTCCACCACTAATGTCGTGGGTTCGCTCGCCCTGGCCCAATCGGCCTCGACCACCGTGGCACCAGTATCGATGGCCGTAGCCAGCCAGTAATCTGACGCGGCCGCTATGGTCAACTTCGGAATCGTCGGCTTCGGATTACACGCGGTAAAACGTCTGATGCCTGGCTTTGCGTCCGCCAGGAACTGCCGGGTGACTGCGCTCTCGCGGCGCGATTTGCGCCAGGCGCAGGAGTCGGCGCGCCAGTACAACATTCCGTTGGCCTTCGATTCGGCCGAGCAACTATGCCGCTCCTCGCAGGTGAATGCAGTTTTCATCACCACTCCGAACGCCAATCATTTGCAAGACGTGCTTGTGGCCGTCCAATGCGGCAAGCCGGTGCTGTGCGAAAAACCCATGGGCACCAACGCCGACCAATGCCGCCGGATGGTCGAGGCGGCGCGCAAAGCCGGCGTTCTGCTGGGAGTGGCGCAGACATTTCGCTTTGAAGAAAGCACCCGGAGATTCCGCGAGCGCCTGGCCGCGGGCCAGATCGGCAAGCCGATCTTCGCCCGCAGCGAGTTTTCCTTTCTGGCCGGAGCCAATCATCCGCGCACTTGGATCACCGATCCCGCCATCGCAGGCGGCGGCCCGATCCCGGACGTCGGTGTACACAGCATTGACACCCTGCGTTTCATTCTGCAGGACGAAGTCGTGCGGGTCATGGCGCGAGGCTTCTCCGACCAGCTTTCCGGTGGAGTCGAGGCCGTGGCTGCTCTCCTTCTGGAGTTTTCGCGGGGAACTCTCGCCAGCGTGCAAGTTTCCTTTCGCGCCGAATACCGCACGCCACTCGAATTTGTCGGTGGGTCAGGAGTTTTGCGAGCCGACGATGCGCTCAGTGTTGACAAGCCGGTCCAGTTGGAATTACGTCGCGGCGGGGCCGTCGTCGAGAGCGAAACTGTATCGAACGATTCTGCATACACGCGACAGGTCGAGGCCTTCGCAGATGCCGTGGAAGGGAAGATTTCGTTTCCGGTTCCCGGCGAAGAGGGATGGCAGAACCAGGAGATTCTGGATGCCGCGTATCGCAGCATGAAGTCTGGCAAGGCAGAGGACGTCAGGCAGGCGACCCAGCAGGTTGGCCCGGCCGAAAGTCCCAGCCGCGAAGCGGCACAAGAATAAAGCCCACGGCGCAAGCCGTGTGCAGAAGTGCGAGATGAGCCAGTCCCACAGGGGCGGAAGAGGAAGAGAAAAGCGATCTAAGACATCTCCGTGACTCTGTGTCTCCGTGGTAGGTCGCGGTTTACTTTCTCGGCATCGACTGGAAAATCGCGAACACCGCGCCTTGCGGGTCGGCCACAACGGCAAAGCGGCCGACATTTTCCATCGTCATCGGCTCCAGATAGAACTTTGCGCCCAATTGACGCGCCTTGGCCGCGCTCGTGTCACAATTCGTAACCTGAAAATACGGCAGCCAATGCGGCGGCGTCCGCGAATTACCCGGGCGCACCGGCGGAATCCCGCCAATGAACTCCTCACCATTCTGGATGTGCACGTAACCCGAGGGAGGATCGTCATCGGTGTCGTCGGTGATTTTCCAGCCGAACATCTCGGTATAAAACTTCCGCGCACGCGTTGCATCGGGCGTATTCAAATCGGCCCAGCACAGCGTGCCTTCCACCCCAGCGATTTTTAACCCCGTATCTTTGCGGGGTTGCCAGACGCAAAACGTCGCTCCGGTTGGGTCCTGCAGGACCGCCATTCGGCCGGATTCCATGACATCGAACGGGGGCGCACACACTTTGCCACCAAGTTGGGCCGCGCGCTTCGCGGCTGCGTCGGCGTTGTCCACCTGCACGTAGAGACTCCAGTTCGCAGGGACACCCTGCGAACGCTGGTCCGGGCGCAAAGTGTATGCCGCCGCCGCGTCCCGGCCTTCGATTTTGAAAATGGTATAGAACTCGTTCGGCCCCATGGGATTGTCTTTTGCCGCCCATCCGAACAGCGAGCTGTAAAACTTCTTCGCCGCGTTCTGATCTGTAGTGGCAAGCTCGATCCAGCAGAAAGACCCAGGCTGGTGTTTGTCAATGTTGGTCATGGGGCGAAGTATAAATGCCGCGCAACTCTCCGACAAAGCCAAATTTCCCACAGCAAAAATCGGCTTGCTCCGCGTACTCTGCGAGATGCTCCGCGATCTCAGCGTTTTAAGATCTGCACCCAAAAGACTGGAACGCAGAGTTCGCAGAGAAAGCGCGCGGAGAACACGGAGACGATCGGCCGACCGATCCTAACTGCTCATCAGATCCACCACTCGCTTTACTCCTTCGCGAAACTGCTCCGGAGGCGTGATCAGGCTCACAACCAGGAAGCCATCTCCCAAAAAATCGTAGAAGTGCCCGGGATGCACGAGCACGCTTACCTTGCGCAAGATATCAATCGCCAGTTCTTCATCCGGCTGTGTTGCGGGCACCCGCAACACAGCATTCCAGCCGCCTTCGACACTCAGCCGCTGACAACTCTTTTGCCTGGCCATCTGCCGGTCCAGTTCCACCAGGTTTGCCCGCAAGCGGTCGAGGAGCAAAGGTTGAATCGTCTTGCGTTGCTCCAGCAGGGCAGGCGCGGCCAACTGGATGGGCGCATTCATTGAGAGATAAGTGTCGGCAATCACCTCCAGCCGCGCCAGCGCTTCGTTCGCTTGCTCTTTCGGACCGCTTGTCACCATCCACGCCAGTTTCATCTGCGGCAGGCCAGAAATCTTCGACAGCCCGCTCAGCGTAAATGTCAGCAACTCCGGATTCGAAGCGAAGGTTGCGCGCGTGGCGCCGTCATGCGCGTAGTCGAGAAATACTTCGTCTACAATCAGCGCAAGATTGTACTCGCGACAGAACTTGTTCAGGGCCGCCCGCTCCTCCGTCGAAACATACGAGCCGGTGGGATTATTCGGATGCACGACCACCACAGCGCGCGTACGATGATTCACGGCTTTATACAAAGACGGAAAATCGATTTGCCAGCCGTGGTCGTAAATCAGCGGATAGGGAACGAGTTTCACGTCCTGCAGATCGGCCAAAAACTCGAACAGCGGATAACTGGGATTAGGCACCAGCACGTCGTCCTCAACATTGCACAGCAGCCGAAACACGTAGGAGTAACCTTCGCTGGTGCTGGTGGTGAGCACGACTGATTCGGGATCAAGATCGAATTCCTCATGTTGCTTGCGGTAATAATCGGTGACTGCCTGCCGTGCCGCGAGCAGACCCTTTGGCTGCGGATCGTACTCGAGCGCCTCGGGCTGGATCAGCGCCTGCATGATTGCTTCTTCGTCGTAATGAAGTTCGGCGCGCGTGGGATTCGATACCGTCAGGTCGATCACTTGTATACCAGCGGCGCGCACCTCTTGTTGCACTTGGGTGAAGCGGTTTGGTGTCAGCTTCCAGTCCGTGCGATGGGAGAACATGAACGACATGATACGCGGAAGAGTCCTTGCCTTGTCATCCCGAGTGGATGGTCCGATTCGCAAGAGAGTCGCGATGCGGAGTCGAGGAACCCGCTTTTCTTGGGTCGCGCGCCGACCTTGCCCTGAGCGACGGCGAGGGATCCCCAGTTCACTCACAGACCAAAATAAAAAGCGCGCCCGGCTCCAACCCGGACGCGCCATTTGCAAGCTGTACCTCTTACTTCTTAGTTGCAGGAGTTAAATTTGAACGAGTTCACGTGGCTGACCCAGTCCAAGCCGTTGCTCTTGAAATACTCCTGGCTGTACCAGAACGTGCAGTCGTCGCTGGGATCGATACTCATACTGCTGTAATCTCCCCAGCGATTGCTCGCCGTTTCTACCCCAGTCCCTTTGGCAACGATGTCCGGTGCTTCCATCATCCCCAGAGGATCGCTCGGTACCCTGCCAGTGTAGGCGATACTAGGCTTAGTCGTAGTCTTGTTGTCGAAGCTGACTCCCAATGCCATGTCGCCCATCTTGTCCATGGCCACGCTCGCCATCCAGATATTGATCGTCTTGCTGGCCAGCGTTCCCGTCTGATAGAGCGTCCACGAGCTTCCCGGAGGCGTGGCCCGCAGTTCGTACCAGCGAGTGGCTGCAACTGCGGTCGAACCCGCACCCGGTGCGACCGAGTGGGCCAGAACCATGGCCTCGTGGTCGCCGAAATTCCGGTACGCCAGGCGATACATGGGGCGGTCGCCCAGAGCATCGACGAGCTCCGAAGTGCCCGGCTGCGGAATACAGGCTCCCCCGCCTCCGCCGCACAGTAATGTGTAGACCGGCACCGTGATTTTGTTCGGGCCGGTGAAGGTAGAGTTGCTGGGATTGGTGAAGTCGACGTGGAAGTCGAACTCGTTCAGCGTTGTGTTGCTGTTGCCGAGTTCTACAAATTTCGCGGGAGCACCGCTCGGTGGAGCTGTGGCGCCATCCACGTCGGAAGGCAGGAAGCTGAAATTCGACGAATTGGGCGGGAAGCACTGCATAGTCGCCGTCGTCCCGGCCAGCATCGAAGTCCGGTCCAACGCGCACGGTTCGCCAAAGCCGGCCCCAAAGTTGTTCACCGACAGATAATAGGCGTCCGGCCATACCCCGAGTTTCGGATAATCCGGCAGGTCATTGCCAAAGCTGAAGGAGTACCGGTTATAGGTGCCCGTAGCATCTGCGGTCGTCGATACTGCCACGCACACCTGATTGGCCGGCGGCGGAGAGCCAAAATACTCTAACTGCTCCACCACCCAACGCTGTGCCGCCTTGTCCCAGAGCACGATAGGATCGCCGCCATCTTCGGTCCCACACTGTCCGCCAAAGCCGGAAAAAATAGTGTGGATTCGCGTGGGCGGCAGCACCTGGTTGCCGCTCTTGTCGTATACCTCGTAGTCGAAATTGGTGATGATCACAAACTGCGTGGTTCCTACCGACCCGTTGGTGTCCGGGGGATAGGCGCCACCTTGGGCTTCCGTGACGCTGTCAAAGTTCAGGATGTTGGTCGTGGATACAAGGGGCTGATACTGAGGTTCTACGAACTGTACCACCGGGTCTTGCCCCTTGATGATGTTGAAGAAATGTTTCGGTGAGATGTGTTCCCGCATTTCGATCGCGCCCTTGGGCGGCGGGGGAGCCAGTCTCGCCATAACGCTGAGAGGCAGCGAAACATCATGTTTGATTTCGTGGGTGACGATCGGATTTCTCTGCACGTCGGCGGCAAAGCTGGAAGCCACCCACAGCAGCAGACAAGAACCTAGAAGCAGTCTTCGCGAACAGATCGCGAGTGTGCGTGTCATGCATCCTCCTTCGGGATATGAAGACGGCAAGCTGAGGTATCAACGATGGGAGCAGTGGAGACTCGTGTCCTGCCTGGCCCGTCTACTAGCGAGCAATAGTACACCAACAATTGTGTCAGGAGTATCTGTAATTCTTGTTTTGTATGATTTTTTGTAAGGACCGCGCCGGCTCAATTCGAATTTTGCGCTGGCCCTTGGCGAAAAGATGAAAAACATTGCACACTTTGCATGGCGAGATGGGCCGCTGGTGTGGCGCGGGTGCCCTCGCCCGCGAGATTTTGTAGCGTCGGCGTCTCGCCGGCAAAAGAAGGCCATGTTGGAACGGGTCGGAGTCCAGGCCGAGCGCAGCTCGGCAGCGCATTACCGCGCCGACGTTGTCATTCCGGTCCTGCATCTTTGCCGTGGAAGAGCGGCCCTTCAGGGGCCGCGTTTCAGGCGACCAATTCGCCCAGGCGCCGACCAGGCGCAACTGTGCCACGTTAGCTCGCACGCGGCCCGCGAACGAGGGGCGCCGGCTACCAGTTCACCAAAGTGGCGCAGGGGCAAAACGGATCAGCCGCATCGAACCCTGCATGCTGCCGGCGGAATTGTTGCTAATTCACAGCGTTTTAGTTTTTGACCCGTCTGCGCTACCATCGGGTTGACGGTCAGAAGGGAGCTACGATGCGCTGGTACCACTATGTGGCCTACTTTTTCGGGGGCGCATTCCTCGTGAACGCCCTGCCCCATCTCGGCAACGGGATCTCGGGGCACGCCTTCCAGAGCCCCTTTGCATCACCGCCTGGGGTAGGCTTGTCCTCCTCGATGGTCAATGTCCTATGGGGTCTCTTCAACCTTGCCGTCGGCTACCTGCTGGTCTGTCGTGTGGGCAGCTTTAATCTGCGTAAGACCCAGCACGCGCTCGTCCTCGGGGCGGGCATCCTCATCATGTCGCTCATGCTTGCCCACGCGTTCGCACGGCTCCACGGGGGCCTGTGATCCTGCCTTTTCTACTACCGGCCAAACACTGGACATCTCGGGCTTAAATCCCTCAATTACGCTCAAACCCCCTCAATGAGCGAAATCGCCTGATTGCATCAACAATCCAAGGGTCGCGCTAGCGAGAACGTCTTTTAATCTGCAGGCGGCAGCGTCAGGAGCTGGATGACTCCCTTGTTCAAAACAGCCAGACGCGAACCGTCCGGTGATAAGGCGAACTCAGCAAGGTCACGAATCTTAGTGTCCTTCACATCCAAGACGAAGCCACGGAGCTGCGGTGTCGAGTCGTAGATCAGCAACTTCTCCAGAATTGAATGACCAGCCATATCAAGCGACGGAAAATATCCCGTAGTCTTCCAACCAGGAAATATGAACCGCCCCCCACTCCGTGGCGCAACCTCGCAAGGAGGGTTGCAGACACGCCCCCACTGTATGCGACTGTCCGTTTGAGGAAGGATCAACGCCACTGTTCCATCGAGGCGGAAACCCTTGGACACAAGCACGAGATCGTTGGTCAGGAAGACTGGGTCCAGGCCCCATTTGGCCGGCACAATGTTTCTCCAGCCTTGATCCAGTTTCCTGACCGCAAGGTGAGGCTCACAAACGTAGGCGTAGGTACAGGCGACCATCGCAATCGCGTCGTCGCTGATCGAAATGGGTCCGGTGCGCGGCTCCTCCCATGACTTGAGAATTTGCAGGTCATCAAAGTTAACCCAGCGCCATATGGACTCCAGATCCTCCGGGCGGTTAAGCCGGGGATTCACCGACCGGCGATCAGGATTCTTGTACCCAACAAAAAGAATGGTTTTCTCCGATGGTGAGACGACGACCGTCATAGCTATAGGCAGAGTCAAGGTCTTCAGCATTCTCAGATCACTTCCAAACAGAGTCACCTTGTTTTCCAACAGCGTGAGGAACTTCCCGTCCCGTGCGGCAATGATCCGGGCATCCCTCACTGGAGTAGGCCAACTGGGAACGGCCAACACTTTTCCGGAAGCAGCATCGAAGAATATCGCCTGGAGTCGCATCGGAAGATTTGAATCGGACGGTTCCCGGACAGTGAGTTTGGGGCTGTTCTCGGGCAATGTCACGAAACTGACTGCCAAAGTTGAATTGTCCGTAAAGTGCAGGCGAATTTCTGGTTGGCCCTTGTACTCGCGTCGGCGTCCAAAAACCATCGGAACGATGGGGTCCTTAATAACGTCCTGTGTCCGAATGCGCCATGTTGGCGAGATAGCTCCGCCAGTCTTGATGGCTGGGTTGTCCTGGGCAACTGCAGCCGCGCAAACCAAGAGAATGCAGGCGCGAACAAGCAAAGATCTCATTGGGAAGAAGGGTATCTCCAAGACCTATGTTGGGGCAATTGACGATAAATCGCGATTACACTCATCGGCGGAGCCCAGGCCCTTCCCAAAACGGGAATTTTCGCCCTCCCAGCCGCGTCCGGCCACGTTTTCGCAAAATCTTGTCAAGCCCCCTTCTTGCCCGATTTCCCGCCAACCTGCTCATTCCGTGGCCAAAATAAATCTCTTCAAGATTATTCACTTGACAAAGGTAGTGGCTAGGCGTATGCTTTCCTTGTGATCAAGTTAAACGCTAGCCGCGCTTCGGTTTACCGGACTTCCAGTCCGGGTTTTGCTTCTCAATCTTGCTTACAAGTTGCTTCCGAACTGCGGCTGCTAATTTCCGCGTCGGCATCCGATCTAGCGGATGCCGTTCGCCTGTTGGGGGTTTAGGAGCCATGACACTTAATGACCTCTCTCACTTGTATTCTACCGACGAACAATGCCGCGCACTGCTGAAAAAACTGCGCTGGCCCTACGGCGTTGAATGCTTGCGCTGCAAAAGCAAGAAGGTTTTTGAACTGGCCGACTACGCGAAGTTTGAATGCGGCGAATGCGGCTATCAGTTCAGTGTGACTACGCAGACGATCTTCCACGATACCCATCTGCCGCTGGAAACGTGGCTCATGGCTGTGCTGCTTCTTGTGGAAGCACGCAAGGGAATGTCCGCGAATCAGCTTAAGCGCACGCTGAAAATTGGCAGCTACAAAACCGCGTGGTATTTGTGCCATCGCATCCGCGCCGCAATGATCGAAGTAAGCAAACCGAAACTGACTGGCACGGTCGAAGTCGATGAAACCTACGTCGGCGGAAAGACTCATGGTGGGCCAGCGGGACGCGGGGCCAAGAATAAAGAAATCGTGATCGGCATCCGCCAGCGCGGCGGTGATCTGCGCTTTATCCGAGCGAGCGATGTAACCAAGGGAACGTTGTACGACATCATTGCTGCCCATGTGGACAAAACGGTCGATGTGATCGTGACTGATGAATGGCCGGGATACAGCTTCGATCTGACGCAGTTTCAGGGCAAGCACAAAACGGTCAACCACAGTGCGGGTGAGTACGTGCGCGGCAAGGTTTACACCAACACCGTCGAATCCGCATTCAGTTTGTTGAAGCGCGGCATCGTCGGGACGTGGCACAAGATCAGCGTCAAGCACTTGCCTGCGTACTTGCAGGAAATGCAGTTCCGATTCAATCGCCGGAAGAATCCAGATTTGTTCATTGATACGCTGCGGCATATGATTACGGCTGACCCGCTGACATTTGCGAAGTTGACAGCATAGAATTCGAGGAATCCGATGACGTTTGACCAGATACAGTGCAAACATTGTTCTGAATACACTGTGTGCCGTCGTTCCAAGCGCGCTGGGCTATCAACAACTCGAAAGCTGTCAGAAACGGATACTGCTCCCGTAGCCGTGTCATGTCCTCAATGTAGGCATGTCTATATGTACGAATTCCATGAAACGACGCCAATTCTTTGGCCAGACCCGGCGGTACCAGGGGAGAGCCATCCGAGGTATCCCAATATATTTTTCGTTCCTCTCGGATGTGCTGTGGAAGAGTGCGAAGATAGGCTACCAGTAGCCGCAGCGAGATCGGCAAGCACAGCCATAGACTCCGTTTTATCCGAAGCGCCCACTTGGGTACTGCACGATCTGGAATGCTCAAATGGGCATCCCATTCTAGTGCCACGGGTGTTCTGGCCACTCTCTGGGCGCGGTTAGTCATCTTTTTCCCGCCGCGTCCTCATTCACAAATCGCTGTAGCAGGTCGTGCCTTTCGAGAAACATAAGCATACGATGCTGAATTTCTCCCGTGTATTGCGAGATCAGTGCTATGCCCGCAGACAATTCACCCGACTTGCTTGCCTTTAGTTCTGGATAGGCATGTGCGCAGTCATCCAAAAATAAAGCGCGATCACGAAGGTCTGTAAATGTCAGCGCAGCCAAATCTTTGCTGAGTTGCTCCGGTTGTGGTTTGGGCCATTGCGATATTTCGGATATCCACAAATTGATGTCGGCCACGCATAACTCAAGCGCGGGAGCGTGTTTAATTTCTTGTGCCAGAGTCGGCAGAGAAATGGCCAGTACCACGCAACATAGAAATATCGGTTTCATTGTTAATTCCTCCCCGGATTACCTCTTGGCCAATCCATATACATCAAATCTATGCGGCGGAAAGCCGTACAGCTTGTGAAATGACTCCATAAATTGCTGCCACTGTTTTACATCTTTCAGTTGATTGTCCCGCGCGGATTCCAGTAAATCAAGAACCGACGCAACCTGCTTTTTGTATTCGCGTTTAGCGATGGACAGGTTGGCAGAGTACAGTAACAGCCGCGACAGATTGCGGTCGGCATCATCAAGATTCTTATTGATGAACCCAATGCGCTCCAGTTCAAGACATCCACTGGAAGCATCTTCACGCAATACCGCTATCTGACTATCGCCCCCGCATCCATCGACGTGTTCTTTGGCTTGGAATAAAATATAAGCCGCCAAGATGATGCATTGGTGAATATCTAGGCCATCGCTATACATTCGGCCAGCCAAGAAATCTGCCATGTAATAACCAGCGCCACCGCTGCAATAAGTGTCCTTTTCGTTGACCGCTGGGCCAAGTGCCGAAAACAACTTGCTGTGTCCATGAATTTTGACGCCATAAATCAATTCAGCCTGTGGACAATATCCCGGCTGATAGATTCGCCCATATTCCTCGTAGGTATCCTTGATGCTCTGTTCAATCGCGGAACACACCTCGTCGAGCGAAGAATGTAGTTTTGCCTGCTTCCATGCGTTATCGACAACCTTATCAATAAATGGGCCATTATCAGATGCGCCACAGAATGCGACCGCCAGATCGTCGCCGCTGAATGGTAAATGGTTGCTTGGCTCAAATCGAAGTTTCGGCACATTCCTCTTCGAGATGCTGCTGATTGTTTCCTGAGTATCGGCACAGACGACAATTCCATCCGAACACCTGAACCCAGCAATAATCGTCACGGCACGCCTTTCTGCTGGCCGCTTTGGTTTGGGACGTGGCGGCCTTGGGGGGGTAGCCCCGCCAGAAACTAGCATAGACCACCTTCTTGAAGTAAATAATCTTGAATCTCCAATCCATGTCACACTAGCTATACCAACGTGATACAATGTAACTATAAGATATAAACAAAGGCGCAGCCTGCGGGCCGCGCCTTTTCTTTTGTCCCAAAACTTTCAAGGAGCCGGTCAGCGCAGGCCAACCCCCTGCGCTTGTTGTCTATGGAGAAAAGCTTGAACACCCTCATGGCCGTCGCCGAGGAACACCGCAGCAGGAAACCTTGGGGCCGTACCTATAAACAGCAGGGCGAAATCACCGAACTGGCCTTCCTTCTCAAGGCGGCCGAACTCGGCTTCGCCGTAACCAAGCCCTACGGCGATAGCGAACCATACGACTTCATCCTGGATTCCGGCAGCCGCCTGTGGCGCGTGCAGGTACGGTCGACCCACGGCACCCGCAACCGCACCTACTTTGTCAGCACCACGCACCATCAGGGGACCAAGAAAATTTACACCCCGGATCAGATCGATTTCCTGGTCGCCCGCACCGCTCCCGACCTCGCCTGGTACGTGGTCCCGATCTGCGCCCTGGCCGCACGAAGAACGATCTGTCTTTACCCGCACATCCAGGGAAGCCGCGGTATGTTCGAATGTTTCCGCGAAGCCTGGTGTCTCATGGGTTGTCGCCGCGATCCAAAGCTTCGCCCGGGCATCACTCTGGAACAGGTCTGCGACCCGGGCGCCGCGTGCGCGTCTGAAGCTGCCTGCCCGCTTCTGCTGAAAAACAGCGACGGGTCGGGCGCGTCAAGAAAGCGGTCACGCCGGCATGTGACCAACGCCCCTGACGCGGGAGCGGCCGATGGGGCAAAATAACAGCAGCGGATCCAGCGGGCAGTTTTCTCCCAGGGAGGGATATAATGGCAACTCTTACTATGGAAAAAGCGACACAATACGAACTCCGCCTGGCTGAGCGCATGTCGCGGCTGGGAACTGAAACCGCCTTCGAAGTGCTGAATAAGGCGCGCGCCCTGGAGCGCCAGGGCAGGAACATTGTTCACCTCGAAATCGGCGAGCCGGACTTTGACACGCCGAAGAACATCGTCGAAGCGGCGGTGACTGCGCTGCACAAAGGTTGGACGCACTACGGGCCGTCGGCCGGGCTGCCGGAGCTGCGCCAGGCCATCGCGGAAGATGTCAGCCGCTCGCGCGGTGTGCCAGTGACGAGCGACGAGGTCGTGGTCGTACCGGGCGGCAAGCCGATTATTTTCTTTTCGCTGCTGGCGCTGGCCGATGTTGGGGATGAAGTCATCTATCCCAATCCCGGCTTCCCGATTTATGAATCGATGATCGACTACCTCGGCGCGAAGGCGGTGCCGATCCGGCTGCATGAAGAGAGAGATTTCAGCTTCGACGTGGACGAACTGACAGCGCTGATCACCGACCGCACCCGGCTAATCATTCTTAATTCACCCCAGAACCCTACGGGCGGAGTGATGAGCCGGCAGGACATTCGCGACATCGCCGAGGCCATTGGCGACCGCAATATCATGGTCTTGTCGGACGAAATTTACAGCCGGCTGATTTTCGACGGCGACCACTATTCGATCATGTCGGTGCCGGGTTTCAAAGAGCGGACGATCCTGCTGGATGGTTTCTCCAAGACCTACGCCATGACAGGATGGCGCATGGGCTATGGCGTGATGCGCGCTGACCTGGCAACGCACATGACACGCCTGATGACGAATTCGAACTCGTGCACCGCGAGCTTTACCCAGATCGCCGGCGTGGAAGCCATCCGCGGCGATCAGTCTTCGGTCGAGAAGATGCGGGTGGAATTCCAGCGCCGGCGCGATGTCTTTGTCGGAGGACTCAACAAAATCAAAGGATTTTCCTGCCGCCTGCCGAAAGGCGCTTTTTACACTTTTCCGAATTGCACACGGACGGGGTGGAAGTCGAAGAAGCTGGCGGATGCGTTGCTCGAAGACGCCGGCGTGGCGTGTCTGTCGGGGACGGCGTTTGGCGCCTATGGCGAAGGGTATCTGCGTTTCAGTGTGGCCAATTCGCTGGAGAATTTGAACCAGGCGCTGGAGCGGATTGATCAGTGGACGAAGGGGAATTTGTAAAAGACTTCACCGCCGAGGACGCGAAGACCGCTGAAAAGACTTAACCACAGAGGACACGGAGGTTCACGGCCGGAAGTCCTTTGTGGTTTAATTTTGTGCGATGACGGCGAAGAAGAGTTCAGCGAAAGGATCGGTTCCGAAAGCCAGCCGGCCTCACATGCCTGGTTACGGCCTTCCCAAAGGCACCAAGGGCCTGCTGCCGTGGAAGTGGGCTGATGAGCGTCTGAAGAAAAGCCACAACTACTGGATCACGACGGTGAAGCCGGACGGCTCGCCACACACCATGGTTGTCTGGGGATTGTGGCTGGATGGATCTTTGCTGTTCAGTACCGGACGGCAATCGCGCAAGGCGCGAAATCTCGAGAAGAATCCTCACTGCGTGATCGCGACGGAGCGGGCGGACCAGGCGGTAATCATCGAGGGAATTGCGAAGGAAACACCAGATGTTCCGCTGCGGCGAAGGTTCCTTGCGATTTATCAAAAGAAATACAAGTTTGATATGTCCTCGTTTGAGAAAGACATTTTGAATTTGAAAGAGCCGATTTACGCCGTGCGTCCGGTGCTGGCATTCGGATTGGATGAGAAGAAGTCGATGAATGCGGCGACGAGATGGAAGTTTGAGCGGTGAACGATGGAAGCCGGGCGTCCTCGCCCGGCCGGATTTCTGTACAATTCAAGTTTCACCATGCCTACGGGAAATTCTCCTTCCGCGAAATCGAAGTCCGCGGCGATTGTCTCCAAGCCAGATAAGCCGGAATTGGCCACGATTGTCCCAGAACTGGTGAAGTGGTTCCATGAGCATCAATATCAGGTGGTGGTAGACCGCGAGACTGCACCGTATGCCGCCGGAATCGAAGTTTTGAGCCGCAAGGAGATGGGGGCGCGTCCGCTGAACTTTATGGTAGTGCTGGGCGGCGACGGGACGCTGCTGGCGGCGGCGCGTTCAGCCGCCAAGGTCGGCACGCCGATCCTGGGCGTAAATCTTGGCTCGCTGGGATTTCTCACCGAGGTGCCGCTGGAGGGTCTTTATTCCACGCTCGCGGGCATCGAGGCAGGGAAGTGTAACGTGGAAGTCCGCTCCATGGTGGGTTGCGACGTGTTCCGCAAAGGTTCGCGGGTTTGCGGCTTCGACGCGCTCAACGACATCGTCGTGGGCAAGGGCACGATCTCCCGGCTCAACCACTGCGATGTGTACGTCGATGGCCTGTTCGTCTCTGCTTACATGGCGGACAGCCTGATTGTTTCCACACCCACTGGCTCTACGGCGTATTCGCTGTCGGCGGGCGGCCCAATCCTGATGCCGACGGTCAGTGCTTTCGTGGTGACTCCGGTTTCTGCGCACTCGCTGACGCATCGGCCGCTGGTCGTGCCCGACACGTCCGAGATCGAACTGGTGGTCAACACCGGAGCTGATGAGGCCTACCTGAGCGTCGACGGTCAAGTCGGCATGCCGATGTATGACGGCGACCGCGTGCGCTGTCGCAAGTCCGATCACCAGGTGAAGTTGCTTCGTGTTCAGGGAACGTTCTTCGATGTGCTGCGGGCAAAGTTGAAGTGGGGCCAAAGGTAGGTAAAAGGAAGTGAGCCAAACGCGCGATTATTGTGATGCCTCCCACCCTTTCGCAAAGAACGCGAAAGCATGGGGCACCCAGCGATTTCTATTCCTTTTCTTATTGTGTTTTGCGTCTGCCGCGGCCCAATCCAAACCTGCCGCTGACTTGATCATCACCAACGCCAAGATTTGGACCGGAGACGATGCGCGTCCAAAAGCGCAGGCAGTGGCGATGCTGGGAGAGCGGATTATCGCGGTGGGATCGAATGTGGGAGTTGCGGTCTTGCGCGGTCCTGACACCAAAGTGATCGATGCCGGCGGCAAGCTGCTCCTGCCGGGCTTCAACGACGCGCATGTGCACTTTGTGGGCGCAAGCCGGGAACTGGACTCGGTGCAGTTGAACGATGTTACCAGTGTGGACGAGTTTGTCCGGCGTGTTCAGGAGCAGGTAAAGAAAACTCCCAAGGGCCAGTGGGTCCTGGGCGGGAGCTGGGACGAGACCAAGTGGAATCCGCCGCGGCTCCCAAGCAAGGACTTGATCGATTCCTTCACCCCGGATACTCCAGTGTTTCTCGATCGCTACGACGGGCACATGGCTCTGGCCAACTCGGTGGCGCTGCGCCTGGCCGACGTGACCGCGCAGACGCCGGACCCGCCAGGGGGTGTGATCGTGCGCGATGCGCAGGGAAATCCGACGGGGATTCTGAAAGACGCGGCTGCAGAACTGGTGATCAAAGTTGTTCCGCCACTTTCGCACGACGAGCGCCTGGCCGCGATCCGGCGCGGGCTGGAATACGCCGCGTCACTCGGAGTTACCAGCTTCCAGGAGATGAACGACGAATACACCGACAGCTTTGCCGACATCGGCGCCTACGACGAGTTGATGCAAAGTGGAGAGTTGACAGCCCGAGTCTACGTGGCTGCATCGATTGCAGACTGGCAAAAGGAAGCGCAGATCGGTGTGCGGCATTCGTTTGGATCGCCCTGGTTGCGCATCGGTGCGCTGAAAGGATTTGCCGACGGCTCTCTGGGGGCGCGCACGGCTTACTTCATCGATCCCTATAGCGATGATCCCGGCAACTCCGGGTTGCTTCACCGGCAGATGCAGCCGCTTTCGCAGATGCGGGATTGGATGATGGCGGCCGATGCGGCGCGGATGCAAATGTGCATTCATGCGATTGGCGACCGTGCGATTTCGACTGTGCTCGATCTGTACACCGATGTTCTTAAGGCGCACCATGGCGCCGAACGACGCTTTCGCATCGAACATGCGCAGCACATGGCAGAGAAAGATTTTGTCCGCTTCGCGCAGTTGGATGTGATTTCGTCCGTTCAACCGTATCAGGCGATCGACGATGGTCGATGGGCGGAATCTCGAATTGGTCATGATCGCGCCAGCCGAACCTATGCGTTCCGCACTTTTCTGAACCACGGTGTGCATCTGGCGTTTGGCACGGACTGGAGTGTTGCGCCCTTGAATCCGCTGCTCACGGTTTATGCGGCGGTTACGCGCGCGACGCTGGACGGGAAGAATCCTAACGGCTGGTTCCCGGAGCAGAAACTGACGGTGGAAGAATCCGTGCGGGCTTACACCATGGGCTCGGCCTATGCCGAGTTTCAGGAGAAAGAAAAAGGATCGATCGCGCCGAGCAAGCTGGCAGACATGGTTCTGCTGAGTGATGATATTTTCTCGATCGATCCCGCGAAGATTCGCGATGTGAGAGTGCTGAAGACCATTGTGGGCGGGAAGGTGGTTTGGGATTCGTCGCGGAAGCAGCACTACGCGACCGGCAACTAGAACTCCGCGCTCTCTGCGGCCTCAGCGTTTTAAGGTTTGTTGAGCAAAGAGCTTGGAACGCAGAGGGCGCCGAGAACGGTCGCAGAGAACGCAGAGGGATTCTAGCTTTCAGGCCGAAGCAGGTCTGCAATAGTCTCACGGCGGCGAATCACTTTGACTTTTTTCCCGTCCACCAGTACCTCCGCCGGACGCGGGCGAGAGTTGTAGTTGGAAGCCAGCACCATCCCGTAAGCACCTGTATCCAGAATTGCTAGCAGATCGCCTTCCGGCACGACTGGCAGTTCGCGATCGCGAGCGAGAAAGTCTCCGGTCTCGCACACCGGGCCGACGACGTCCACTTTCTCTAGCTGGTCGGTCTCGCGCTGAACCGGGAGGATTTCGTGGTAAGCACTGTACAAGGCCGGCCGCAGCAGATCATTCATGGCCGCATCGACCACCAGGAATTTCTTCCCGTCGTTGGCTTTCCTGTAAAGAACTCGTGTGAGTAAAACGCCGGCAGGGCCGACGATGGAGCGGCCGGGCTCCAGCAGGAGGTGCACATTCAGGCCCCGCAATGGGCCGAGCAGAGCGTTCGCATAGGCGGCCGCCTGCTCGGGAAAATCAGACGGCGAAGCTTGCTGGTAGAAGATGCCTAGCCCGCCGCCGGCATCGACGTAATTGATGGAATGGCCGCTCGATCTCAAAGTCTCGACCAGTTCGGCGATTCGTTCCATGGCCGCGGCAAACGGTTTAACGTCTGTGATCTGCGAGCCGATGTGTACGCTGATGCCGGTGATTTTGAGGTGCTTCATTTGCGCAGCGTCGGCGTACAGGTGCAGCGCCTCTGCAACCGGGATTCCGAACTTGTGTTGGTGCAGCCCGGTTGAGATGTAAGGATGGGTTTCGGCAGAAACATCAGGATTGACGCGCAAGGCAACCGGCGCAGTCTTGTTTAAGCGAGCAGCGCACTCCGCCAGCGCACGCAGCTCGGACTCACTCTCCACGTTGAAGAGCAGAATATTTGCCTTGAGCGCGGCTTGCATCTCCTCGACAGTCTTGCCTATTCCCGAGAAGACCACTTTTTTGGCGGCAGCCCGGTTGACGCGGAGCACACGCTGCAGCTCGCCACCAGAGACGACATCAAAACCGCAGTTCATCCGCGCCAGCAGCCGCAGAATGGATAGGTTCGAGTTGGCTTTCACCGAATAGCAAACGGTATGAGGCACTTTACCGAAAGCGGCCTTGAAGGCGCGCACCCGCGCACGAATTATGGAGGAGGAGTAAACATACAGAGGTGTACCAAAGCGGTCTGCCAGAGCCGCAAGCGAGATCTGATCGCAATGCAACTGCTCAGGTGTGCTCCGCGTTTTGCGATAAACAAACGCTGGTGGCCGGAGCTGATTTCGACTCTGGTTCGTCTGTGCGGAGGGACTCACTTACGTTTCCCAGGCGTGCCCTTCACCCGAATCACCACCACGGTCTGATCATCGAAAGCTTCTTCGCCAGCCGCGTGCTTGGCCACGGCGTCGAAAATGGCTTTCACCACGGCATCGACCGGCGCGGTTAGGTTCGCGGAGACGATCTGGTGCAGGCGGTCGCGTCCGAAGAGATCGCCAGCTTTGTTGCGGGCGTCGAGGATGCCATCGCTGAAAAACACGAACATCTCGCCGGCTTTCGCGGCAAACTTGAACTCGTCGTAATCGGCATCGTCGAACAGGCCGAGAGGCAGGCCGGTGGCTTCGATGACTTCAATCTTGCCATCGTGGCAGTAGATCGGCCGGGGCAAGCCCGAGTTGGCCACGCGCAGAGTGCGGGCTTGATCGTCCCACACGGCATAGATGAGCGAAACGAACTGCCCGTCGATGCGGCGCTCACCCAGCGAGTAGTTCACCGCGGAGAGCATTTCGGCGGGCACCGGCTCAATGGGAGCGTGCGAGCGCAGAATCCCGCTGACCAGGGCGGCGTAGATGGCGGCCGGCGCACCTTTTCCGCTGACGTCTCCCACCACAATCGCGATGCGCGACAAGGAGTAGCTGACAAAATCGTAGAGATCACCGCCGATGGCACGGGCAGGGATAAACTTGGCAGCCAAGTCCAGGTTGGTAACTTTTGGTAACGAAGGCGGCAGAAGCCGGAATTGCAGCTCGCGCGCCATTGCCAAATCGCGTTCCAGGCGCCTTTCCTGGCGGGCAATCTGCTCGTAAAGCTGGGCGTTCTCGATGGCAATCGCGACCTGCGCCGCCAGCGTGGTCACGGTGCGCATGTGATCGTCGGTGAAAAAGCCGCGGCGGGTATGTTCGAGGTCGAGTACGCCGATGACCTTGTCCTTGTAAATCAGCGGGACTGCCAGTTCCGAGCGGGTTTCGGGGTTGAGCTGGATATAACGCGGGTCCTTGCTCACGTCGGGAACCAGCACCGCCTGCTTGTGTTGCACGGCGTAACCCACTACGCCCCGGCCGAGAGTGATGTCGTGCTTCAGATGGATGTTCTCGCGGAAGCGCAGGGAGAAACGATGTTGCAGCTTTTCTCCGGTGGGGTCGAGCAACAAAATGCTGAACATCTGGTAATCGATCAGGCGATTGAGCAATTCCGCGATCCGCTTAAGCAGCTCGTCAACATTCAGAATGGAAGTGAGCTCGCGCGCAATCTCGTTTAACAACACCAGGGTCCGCGCCTGGCGTGCGGTGCGGGTGTAAAGGCGGGCATTTTCGATGCCCACCGCCACGCGCGAAGCAATCAGCGTGAGCAGCCGCTTGTGTTCCTCGGTGAAGTGATTGGGCTGCGGCGACTCGATATCAATGACGCCGATGATCCGGTTCTTGACGATGAGCGGCACGGCGAGCTCGGAACGCACGTTGGGCACGCCGGAAATGTAACGCGGATCGTTGGCGACATCAGCGACCAGGATGGGCTCACGGCGCTGCGCTGCGATGCCGGTCACGCCCTCGCCGACCTTGATGCGAGTGCGCTCGGCGACTTCGCGAGTGTACCCGATCTGGAAGCGGAAACGCAGTTCGTGCGTTTTCTCGTTCAGCAGAAGGATGGCGAAAATCTCATAATCGATGACTTTTCGTACCAGTTCAGCCACCCGGCGCAAGGTGGTGTCCAGGTCAAGCGTGGTATTGACCACGTCGGCCACTTCGAGTAGAAGCGGATCGACCTTGGATTGAAGATCGGGCTGAATTGCGGTGGTTTCCACTCCCTCTATGATACCAGCCGAGGGCGGAGTTACCCTTCGCGCGGAACCACGCAGATGTCAGGCAAATTGCGGTACTTCTCTGCGTAGTCAAGTCCGTAACCGACGACGAATTCATCAGGAATGCTGAAGCCGACGTAGTCCGCATGAATGGGCTGCTTTCTTCGCGCGGGTTTGTCCAGCAATGTCGCAATGCGAAGTGACTTGGGCTGGTGGGCCAAAAGAATCTTCTTCAGATAGCTGAGCGTAAGCCCGGTATCGAGAATGTCCTCGACCAGAATCACGTTGCGGTCCTTCATCGACTGGTCCACGTCTTTGGTCAGCCGGACTTCCCCGGTGGAGTCCCAGCCGCTTTTTAGTTCCTGCGCCGGGCTGGGCCGATTGCCATAGCTGGAAACTCCGATGAAGTCGAAGGTGGAGTCGAGTTGCACGTTCCGCGCCAGGTCGCTGAGAAAGATGGCTGCGCCTTTGAGCACGCCTACGAAGATCACGGACTGTCCGGCAAAATCGCGGGTGATTTCCGCACCCATCGCGGCGACGCGTTCGGCGATCTGCTGCTGCGAGATGAGGACCTTCAACTCTGGCATGGCGAAACAGTTTAAACTAGCCGTTAGCAATTAGCACTTGGCATTTGGTACTTAGCATTTAGCCATGAAGCGGAGTTTAAGAAGGAAGCGAGCCAACCGCGCGAATTATTGCGTCGCACAGAACGCGACGCTTCGCGCGGCTCGCCCAGATCCTTCGCTACGCAAAAGACGCTGGCTCAGGATGACAATCAAAGCTCCCATGGCCAAATGCCGATTGCTAAGTGCCGAATGCTGGACTCAGGAGCTGGCAGCGAATGAAACTCGACGGAATTAAACTTACCTGGCTGGGCCATGCCACGTTTCGGCTTGAGACTCCGGGCGGGAAGACGATCATCATTGACCCCTGGGTGATGGGCAATCCTATGTGCCCGGAGAATGAAAAGGACGTGGGGAAAGTTGATGTGCTGCTGTGCACGCACGGACACTTCGATCACATTGGTGACGCGGTGGAGATTGCAAAGAAACATAACCCGAAGGTGGTCGGCATTCCGGAACTGTGCGGCTGGTTGCAGAAAAAAGGCGTAAAGCAGACCGCGGAGATGAACAAGGGAGGCACACAAACCGTGGGGGACATCAAAGTCACCATGGTCCATGCTGACCATTCCTGCGGAATCACGGACGGAGACGAGATCGTTTATGGCGGTGAAGCTTGCGGCTATGTGGTTGAATTTGCCAACGGGCTGAAAATTTATCACGCCGGCGATACGAATGTTTTTGGCGATATGCAGATTATTCGTGACCTCTATGCGCCGAGCATTGCCATGCTGCCGATTGGAGATCACTACACGATGAGCCCGCGCGAGGCCGCGTATGCAGTTAAACTGCTGCAGCCGAAAACTGTCGTCCCAATGCACTTCGGTACGTTTCCGGTGTTGACCGGTAAGCCCAGCGACCTGCAGAAGCTTGCGCCGGGCGTGGAAGTCAGGGAGATGAAGCCGGGAGAAACGATCTCGTAATAATCATGGCGCTCGGTTTGATAAGGAAGCGAGCCGAACGCGCGGTTGATTTGTCGCAAAGAACGCGACAGTTCGCGCGGCTCGCCTGGGTCCCTCGTTTCGCAAATGGCGCTCACTCGGGATGGCAATCAACGCGGGCGAACGTGGGCCTCAGCCGCTACGTATTCGAGGAACTAACTTGGCAAAATCGAAAGTTGCAAAACCAAGCTGGCGCATGGACGGCATCACCACTGAGCCAATCGAAGACTATCTTTACTCCATGCTTCCTGCCCGCGACGCGGTCCTTGCGGAGATGGAGGACGAAGCGGCGAAGCGCAACATCCCCATCGTCGGACCCGCAGTCGGCCGTATCCTGCATCAACTCGCGCTGATGATCGGAGCCAAGACGGTTTTCGAGATGGGATCGGCCATCGGCTACTCGACCATTTGGTGGGCCCGCGCCGTCGGCAAGGGAGGGCTTGTGTGTTACACCGACGGCGATCGCAAGAATGCCCAGCAGGCCCGAGAATATTTCGAGCAGGCTGGTGTCGCCAACCGGATCACAATTGCTGTGGGCGACGCTCTGGAGCTTCTCTCTGAGCAGAAGCAGGAATTCGACATTGTCTTTAACGATGTCGATAAAGAAGATTACCCGCGGGTGTTCCGGTTGGCGATTTCTCGGTTGCGCAAGGGCGGGCTGTTCGTGACCGATAACGTTTTGTGGAGTGGAAAAGTTGCGGATCCGAAGAACAAAGAAGCTTCAACCAAGGCCATCCTGGAATTCAACAAGCTGCTGTACGATTCATCGGACCTGTTCACCACGATTCTGCCGATCAGGGATGGATTGGCGGTCGCGGTGAAACTCTAGTTGTCTCGCTGGCACCTGCCTTTGCCCTTCCAACTGGCGTAGAAGCTTGCGGGCGCGCGCTTTCATCGCTGCGGTCCCGTTCCTCAGCGAATCCTGCAGCAATGCTTTGATCTCCGAAAGCAGCGATTGGTCATTCGCGGTAATCTCAGCCAGCGCCTGCAGAGCACATGTCTTCACGATCGAGCTGCGGTCATTCAAGTAGTGCCGAAGCACTGAGGCAGCGTGAAAGCGCTCCGTCCTGGTAAGTGGAAGCCGAGGCACCATCTGCGCCAGGTGCCAGCGCAACTCTTGCTCGCTGGCCTCATCCAGAAGGCGCAAGAGTTCGGCCTTGAACGGTCGCAGATGATCGGGCCGCTTAAGCGAGACCTTCTCAGCAGCGTCGGCGGCGCGCATGCGAACTAGAGGGTCTGGCGCGTGCAGCCCATGAATGAGTTCGGCAAACAATGCAGGCTGTTTAAGGACGAGCGCTGCGACGTCATCTGATCGTCCGATAGATCGGCGATCCCCTCCAGTCAATTTTTCCAACAGACGGCTCGACGGGGTCACGGAGCCTCTCAGATTGACTTCACCGGAATCGCAGTCAAGTCCTCAACCAGGCCGACTTCTTTCTGCAGAAATGGTTCGGCGTAGGTCACGCCTCCCAGCAGTCCGTAGAATCGCGCCATGGACGCGATGCGCGAGCGAATCTCCGACTGAGCGGGGAAGAGGTCTTTGCCCGCTTCCTGGTCGCTGAACTGCGACTTGTAGGCCATGAGGGACTGGAACCGGGTCTCGAACTGTTCGGTGATATCGACGACAAACGAGGGCCGAATGTCGTAGTAGATCGTGGCATAGAGGATTTTGAACGGTCGATGCGACGCAAGTTCCTCGGCGGCTGAAGCGGCAACGGTTGGAGCGGAGTGAGCGCTGAGTGCGCGGTCCACATCCAGCTTGGCCAACCCGGCGACGAAGCAGGCTTCATATCCCAACGTGGAGGCTATGTAGTGGTCGGGATGGCGGCCCTGCCAATAGGGAAGGATCACGACCCGAGGCCGTTGCTCGCGAATGATGCGGGCCACTTTCAGACGGTTTTCCCAGGTATTTTCGATGCGGCCATCAGGGATATCGAGCGCTTGCCGCCACGAGACGCAGAGGATTCTCGCTGCCTCGGTGGCTTCGCGGGCGCGGTCCTCGGCGGTGCCGCGGGTCCCCATCTCGCCCTGGGTGAGATCGAGAATGCCGGTGCGGTGCCCGCGCTGCGCCATCTTGAGCAGCGTGCCGCCGCAGGTCTGTTCGACGTCGTCACGATGGGCGGCGATAGCAAGGATGTCGAGTGAAGGAATGGGCATGGGCTGCCGAGAAAGAATACAGAGAAGCGGGAAGCTAAGGCAACCCAGGGCAGGAAGCGGGCACGATTAGTCCAGATTCCCCTGCTCCAACACCACATTCTCGCGGACGATCAGGCGATGAGCTGCCATTTCTTTCAGAGTAGGAAGCACGCGGCTCACGTGTTCATCGGTGTCCACGAAGATGATGATGACCGGCAAGTTCCCGCCCGCATCGACCAGGTGCGTGGTCTGCACTCGATGGCGTCCTAGAAACCCAGCGACGGCGTGGACAGCAGTCGCAGCATAGACGTTTTCCTTGCGCAGATAGTTGAGAATCTCGACGTGCAGTGGCCGGTGATGCCACTGATCGGCTTCGTTGAGGTAGATAGTGACTTGGACGGCCATTTCGTCTGGCATTTTACAGCACCCGCGCCAGGGCCATGCCGGCAAGCGCGCCGAGCAGGCAAAGGATGTTGTTGCTGAGGATGTTGGTGCACATTAGCAGCCACTGGCCTTGCTCGAAGTAAGCCATGGTTTCGAAGGCGTAGCTGGAAAAAGTCGTGAAGGCGCCGCAGAAGCCGACCACAATGAGCAGCCGCCAGCGCGGATCGACCAGCACTCGCTCGGCTGCCCAGATCATGAAAAATCCCACGATCAAGCTGCCGCTCACGTTGATGAACAGTGTGCCGTAGGGAAAGACCGGGCCCAGTTCTTTGGCGGCAAAGCGGCTGATGAGATAGCGAGCATTAGCGCCGACAATTGCGCCCAGAGAAATGATGAGAAAGTCTTGGTTCAGCCAATTCAGCACGATGGAGTTCTCCTGGCTTGGTGGTAGGAGTTATCAGCCAGGCGGGTTTCACAAATCGCGCCAGGCGGTTAGTGGCGAACTCCATCGCCGCACACATTTTTTTTACCACATTTTTTACCACAGAGGACACGGAGGAACACAAGGGAAAGGCAGGTTGAAATCACGAAGGTCACTGAGGGGAAGTCACTACTTTATCACAGAGGGCACAGGGAGCCCGGAGGACTTCGTCGCACGGGCGCGGCCGCCCGCGCCTACACAAACTATTTTTTCCGCTCCACCAGAAAATGCGCGAGCCCTTTGAGCGTTTCCGCTCGTGGCCCGAAGCTCTGCAAAGCGCTCAGCGCAGTATTCACGAGCGCATCAGCTTTTTTCAGTGATTCATCGATCCCGAACAGCGCCGGATAAGTGGCTTTTTCCGCCGCGGTGTCTTTGCCGGCGGTCTTGCCCAGTTGTTCGGACGTTTGGGTCACATCCAGCACGTCATCCACAATCTGGAATGCGAGCCCGATCGACTGGCCGAATTCTCTGAGCTTGCCGACGTCATCGTCGGTTGCGCCTGCATACAAGCCTCCGCTTACGGCGCTCGCGGTGATCAACGCTGCAGTCTTGGCGCGGTGGATGTATTCGAGCGTTGGCAGATCGGGCCGCTTGTGCTCAGCTTCCAGGTCGACCACCTGGCCACCGATCATGCCGCCAACTGTGCCCGTGCCGCGGGCAATCTCCTCGATGATGCGAACCCGTGCATCCGCCGGACACTTTAGCCGTGACAACACTTCATAAGCCTGGGTCTGCAGCGCGTCGCCGGCAAGAATTGCGATGGCCTCGCCAAAGACCTTGTGGCAAGTCGGACGGCCGCGGCGCAGGTCGTCATTGTCCAATGCCGGCAGATCATCGTGGATCAGCGAATAGGTGTGCAGCATCTCCAGCGCCGCGCCAAGTTCTTCAATGCCGCCTGGCAGAGAACCCGCGATCATGCGGCCCGCCTCCATGCACAGGATGGGACGCAATCGCTTTCCTCCGGCAAAGACGCTGTGGCGCATGGCCTGGTGAATGGAAACCGGGCGCTGCGTCGCCGGTGGCAGCAGGTGCTCTAAGGCCGTGTCGGCCAGCGCTCGCCCTTGCTCAAGAGTTTCAGTGAGCATGTGGGTGAGTATAGCAAGCGAGGCGAAATGGAATTTGGTGGGAAGTTGGATCGGATGCAACTCGACAAGGGAAGCAAGCCAAACGCGCGATTATTCTGTCGCGCAGAACGCGACAGTTCGCGCGGCCCGCCCAGATCCTTCGCTGCGCAAACAACGCTCGCTCAGGATGACAAAGCAAAAATTTAGGACGCCCGCCGGCGTCCCTTGGCAAATTCAGTTGAGGTTTAGGCGGCCGCCGACCGCGCAGCCTGCATGACGTTCAAGACGCTCCGGATAATGCTGCCGGTGTCGGTCGAAGGGCAGACGTCAGCCGCTCCGGCCTGAAGAGCCCTTGCCCACATCTCCTCGTCCGCACAACGATGGGTACAGACAAGAGAAGCGCTCGGAAAATCATGGGACAAACTTTCCACTTCCGCAAAGGAAGCGGTCTCGATATCCAGGATGGCAACGCCGGCGCGGTGTTTGGCGATGGAGGTCCGCAGTTCTCCCAGGGAATGTACCTGGTGCACAGAGTGGACCGAACTTGATAAAGCGGAAACCAGAGACTGAGCGACTCCGGCATCGCTCTGGAGGAGGACTACATTCACAGATTGCATACTTCCCTCTGCTTCTGCCGCTGGATACGGCGACTTGGTCTGGGGGCGCTTTCAGATATAGGTGTGCGCAACCGCCAGACGGTTACACATTGCGAGCGGCGAGCTGCCGAGGCGACCTATCTTCGGCCGGACGGGACCTCGGTCAAGGGCTCAAACGACTCAGGCTGGAGTTTCCCGTTTTGCTTCAGAAGAATTTCCACTTTGCCTTCGGCTTGCTCCAGTTCCTTGCGGCAGGCCGTCGAAAGCTGCATCCCTTCCTCAAAAAGTGTCAGGGATTTTTCCAAGGGCACCTCGCCCTTTTCCAGATCTTGAACGATCTTCTCCAAACGCTGGAGACACTCTTCAAATTTTGCCAACGGGACGACTCCTGTTTGTATTCTAATGCACCTGGGTAGGGAATGTGTCCAGTGAAAAGACAAGTTTTAACGAAAATTTACAAAGGCCTATGCCGAAGTGGAACGGTAGGTTCCCAAGGCCTCCAGCACGTCGACGGCGGACGCATATCGGCCCAAAGGGGCGCTGATCTGGGCGCCTTGGACCATATCACGTACGGCGGTGAGCATTTCGCGCGCAATGGCGACTCCTTCCTCGCGGGCGGCCTCCGGGGTTTGCGCTCGCGCCATGCGTTCCAGGATGGAATTAGGTACCGAGACCCGCAGTTCGTTCTTCATGAACTCGGCATTGCGCACGCTGACGAGGGGCCAGATCCCGGCTACGACCGGGATGCGGCAGTGTTCGATGCGGCGCAGGAAGGTCTCCAATAAACCGAGGTCGAACACGGGTTGTGTGACTGCATACTCGGCCCCGGCCTCCACTTTGTATTCGAAGCGGCGAATCTCCTCGTCAAGGTTCGGCACGCCCGGATTGGCGCCCACGCCGATCACAAAAGCGGTTCCGGTCCCCAGCGGGTTGTCGCCGAGATCGAGGCCGCGGTTCAGCTTGTGGACGATGTTCACCAGTCCGATGGCGTCCACGTCAAAGACTGCGGTGGCATCCGGGTAGTTGCCCATCTTGGGCGGATCGCCGGTGATGCAAATGAGGTTGCGGATGCCCGTAGCAGCAGCCCCGAGCAGGTCGGATTGAATACAGAGCACGTTGCGATCGCGGCAGGTGTAGTGCAGGATGGCCTCAATCCCAACCTGCTGCTGCACCAGCAGCGAGAGCGCCTGGTTGCTCATGCGCGCCGAAGCGCGCGGGCTGTCGGGAATGTTGATGGCATCAATTCCCACCGACTTCAGAAAACGCGCGCCCTCGACCTCCTTGCGAATATCGATGCCCTTGGGAGGCACGATCTCGACCATGGTCAGAAATTCGCCGCGTGCCAGCTTTTCTCCCAGCCGCGAGCGCTGCTCCAGCGGTACGAAGGGAGCTATGACCGGTTTGGCTTGATCGCGGGCCGGGGCAGTGGCCACACGCGTGCGCGCTTCGCCGGCGCGCAGAGCGGACTTCATCACCCGGATGTGGTCTGGAGTGGTGCCACAACAGCCGCCTACCAGCCGAACTCCCGCGGCCACAAACTTGCGCGCGTAGCTGGCCATGTATTCCGGCGAGCACAGATAAATGTTGCGGCCTTCGACCGAGCGCGGAATGCCGGCGTTAGGTTGCGCCGCCAGGGGCAGGGAAGTCAGCGGCCGCATGCGTTCAATTCCGTCGAGCATGGCGACGGGACCGACGCTGCAGTTGCAGCCGATCACATCGGCGCCCCAGTCCTGCAGCCGCGGAGTGAAGATTTCGGGAGTCGCACCGTCGAGGCAGTTTCCATCTTCGTCGATCGTCACCTGCGCGACCAGTGGAATTTTCGGATTCACCTCACGGGCCGCGAGCATCGCTTGGTGAAGCTCTTCAAGATAGCCGAAGGTTTCGAGGATGAGCAGGTCGACACCGCCTTCGACCAGCCCTTCAATCTGATCGCGAAAGGCCTGGCGGGCTTCGTCAAACGAGATTTTGCCGAGCGGTTCGATGCGGGTGCCGAGCGGGCCGACCGATCCGGCGACCCAGGCGTCGAAACTCTTGGCCGCCTCCCGGGCCAGGCGGACGCCGGCTAGGTTGACTTCGCGAACGCGGTCCGCCAGGCTGTGCCGCGCCAGCCGAAACGAGTTGGCCCCGAATGTATTGGTTTCAATAACTTCGGCGCCCGCCTGCAGATACTCGTGATGAATGCCGCGAATCAGCTCAGGCTGGGAGAGATTCAGCTCGTCATAGCAGCGATTGATGAACACACCCTTGGCGTAGAGCAGCGTGCCCATCGCGCCGTCACAAAGGACGGGCGATTGTTTGATCCTCGCAAGCAAGTCTGCAGCCATTGAATTGAGGATACAAGATGGAGTGGGGATTTGCATCCGGAGACACATCTCCAGCTTGGTGCCCCAGGTCGCGAGCGCGGTTTGCGAGCTAACCTGGGAGATCTGCGTGGATGGGGATTCTGCCCGGCCTCCGGTGACGCCGGGTTCCCACCATCCTCCTCTGCTATAATCCCGTTTCTTGCATCCAATTCTTTATCCCTCATGTTCTTGGGAGTCCCAGGATTGAAGAAAACTGCGGTCAGCTTGTTTGTCCTGATTACTGCCGGTGCGGGCATTGTTTCCTGCGGTAGTGGGGGGTCCAGCTCTTCCAGCACACAGCACAAAGCCAGCGGCCTGAAGTACCGGGCGTTTGTTTCCAACGCGTTGTTTCCCAGCGGGACATTCAACAGCCCGGTGCTGAACATCGTGAACGCCTCGACCGATGTGCTTTCCCCTTCCACCATCGGCCTGTTGTCCTCGGCCACGCAACCAGAGCTGATGGCGCTATCCCCGGACCTGTCGCGCACCTTGGTCTTCAGTCCGTCAGGGAACGCAATCGCCGTAGTTGACAACACAACCGAGACCATCGCGTCGAATGGAAGCACGTCAGTACCAACGATTATTCTGCCGGGCTTGACGGAGAGCATGTTCGTCGGCAGCGACAATGCCAGCGCCTACGCCGCGGTGCCGTCGGCTCTGGTCAACGGCCAGGCGCCCGGCGCGGTAATTGCGATGGACATCACAACCGGAACAGTGGTCGCGACGGTTCCCGTGGTTGCCGCGCGGTACATTGTGCCCAGCCCCGACGGCAACCATATTCTGGTCTTCAGCGACAACTCGGATGTGATCACGATCATTGCCACCGCTCTGATCGGCAGCAACGAAAACCCGGTTACGATCGTTAGCGGTTTTGATCGGCCCGTGTGGGCCATTTTCAGCAGCAACACGACGGCGTACATCTTTAATTGCGGGCCGGAATGCGGAGGCACGACGGCGGGCATCTCCACCTACACGGTGGGCAGCTCCGGGCCGAGCGCGATCAAGCCGGTGAGCGGCGCCACCTACGGTCTGCTGAGCGGCAATACCTTATATGTAGCGGGTACGCCTCCGAACACTCGCTGCGGTGGAGGAACAGCCGCGCCGACTTGCGGCATCCTCAGCGTGGTTGACGCCGGCAGCCTGGCGGTGAGCCGCACCGTCACCATCACCGACGGGTATCACGATCGCATGCAGATGGGCGCGAACGGCCAGCTCTTCGTCGGAGCACACAGTTGCACCAGCATCAACGTGATTGGAGGCGAAGTGCGCGGCTGTTTGTCGATCTTCAACACCACCACGGGGAAGGTTATTGTTCCTCCGCAAACCGGAGACGCGACCGGCATTCAGCCGATCGCCGGCCGCAACGTGGTTTATGTTTGCGAGGGCGGAGCGTTTGAGGTGTTCGATACGACCACTGATGCGCTGGAGGTACTACCCCTCCCGCTGGACATCGTCGGACAGTCCTACGACGTGAGGCTGGTGGACCCGCCGCCGACGAACTAAACTGGAAGCCAAAACAGAAACTCCCAAGACTTTCTGAAATCCCAGCGAGGAGGGTTGCATATGCCTCGTAAAATTCACCGAAAACAGTTTGCTCTGGCGGCTTGCGGTCTTGTGGTTTTGATCTGCGGGTTGGCGTGGGCAGACGAGAGTGCGGCGGACGAATCAGGCGCGAAGTTGCTGGCGATGATGAACGCCGTGCGCGTGAGCGCCGGGGTGCCGGCATTGACTGCTGACAAACGGATTGACGATGCCGCGACCCTACATCTGGCCGAGTTCGTCACGAACCAGACGGTTTCCGATCAATTCGAGGGCGAACCCACGCTGCTCGAGCGCCTGAGAATGGCAGAAGTGCCCGGTGCGACTGCGGGCGAGATCATGCTTAAGGCAGCCAGCCTTGACCAGGTGCTGGAACTGCTCAAGCGGGCGGACATCCAGAAACTTCTGGTCAATCCCGCATATTCGGTGGCCGGATCGGCCACGATGCAAAGCGGGGATGCGTTGTTCATCGTCGCCAATCTGGTGCGGCCACTGCAGGCGCTTTCCGCGGAGGAAGTGGAGAACCTGGTGGTGGACGCGGTGCAGCAGTCGCGTTTGCGGGTGAACCTCACAGCTTTCAAGGTAATTCCGCTGCCGCAGCTGCGGGCATCGGCCTGCGAAATGGTCAAGAAGGATTCTCTGAAAGTTCAGCCGGTGGATGTGTACAGCGGACACCTTAACGCGCCATCGGAGATCCACAATTTCACGTTTACCGCTGCTGATCCGAGGATTTTGCCGGGCAGCATCGAGAACGCGGGAGGGGATCCAAAGATCAACAGCATTTCGGTAGGCGTGTGCTATGGGAAAAGCAAAAGCTATCCTGACGGCACGTACTGGGTGGGCGCCATACTGTATCGGACGAAGGTTTCGGTGAGGTGAGCGGAACAAACGGTTCACTACGGTTCGAGTTCCAGTTTGTGCGCGCTCGCCTTTTGCACCGCCTCCGGCGAGAACGGCCAGGGAAAAGTGAATCCCGTGTACCAGGCGTCCCATTGGTCCATGTAATAAGGACTAAGAAAATTCCCCGCCTCGCCGGTCACCAAGTTTAAAGTCGATTGATCGAGGTTCGCCAGGTCGACCGTGATCCGTTCCGAAGGACCGTAGGCCTTGTGCATGGCCTTCACCGTGTAATCGCTTCCTGAATGTTCCCGTTGGCCCGGGCCGGTCCAGTGTTCTAGGACCGGTATCTCGCCAAGCACTGGGTTCTGAATTTCTATGGCATGGACGCTCCCCCATTTCCAGGTGTTCAAGTCGCGCGGCGCATCCGGTGCGCTGACGGCGCTGTCGACGGCGGCGGCCAGGAGTTCGTCATAGTTGGCATAGGCGTCGGGTAGCCAGCGCTTCAGTTGGTGCTCAACTACGTTGTCCAACCAAATGGTGGACATCATCCAGTTGTAACTCTTCCAACTCAATGTGGACTTGAGCAGCAGCGGGTCCTTAGGAGCAGCGCCTAACTTAGACTCGAGCAGCATTCGCTTCAGTTCTTCGCGGGATTGCTCGGCGATGGTCGGGGCCGCGGAATCTGCGGTCATTCGGCCATCCCATTGCCGCAGGATTTCAGCCGCGGCCTTGGCGCGGGTGGAAGAGTTTTTGGCGTGGTCCACGGCGTAGACAAATCTTTCGGCAAACAAGCGGTCGAGATCGGAGTAAATATCGGTCTGAAGCGCAAGCATATCGGCGGCCGCAAATTTCTTGCCTGACGCCAACACCCGGTAAATGCGGTCCGAGCGCCACGGCGCGGCCCACTCTGTGCTGATCGAGTACGGATATCTGTTGGGCACGATGCGGCTATTGGCGGTCGCGATGATTCCGGACGGAGGATTGTAGACGCTGGGCAGTTTGTCATACGGAACGTAGCCGATCCACTCGTGGTCGTCGTTGCTGCCATCTTCAGGCAGGCTGCCATCGCCGGACTTGCGGATGGGGACCTTGCCGGTGGCGTGGTATCCGATGTTGCCGTCAACGTCCGCGTAGACCACGTTCTGGCCGGGAGCGTCCAGCTCGGAGAACGCACGCTGAAACTCATCCCAGTTTTGAGCCGAATTGACCTGGAAGAAGGGGCTGCGAACGCCGTCATACAAAGTCCAGCGCAGCGCCAGCTTGCGCATTTCTCCCGGGACGAGGTCGGTGACGATCGGCCCGTGGCGAGTGAGCTGCACATCCACGACGACATCCGGCTTACCCTTGACGTGAATGGTCTCGCGACGATGCTCGGGTTCTTTCCATCCATCTGGAGTCAGATATTGGCCGGTGGAATTGAAGGTCTCGACGTAGATGTCCTCGACGGTGGGGCCGAGGTTGGTGAAACCCCACGCGATGCGCTGATTGTGACCGACGGTGACGTAAGGGTAGCCGGGTAGGGTGACGCCAGCCACGTCGAAGTTGCTGCCGCCTGTGACGCAGCCGGCAGCGACACAACGAAGATGGGCTTCGTACCACAAGTTGGGCATTTGATAGCCGAGGTGCATATCATTCGACAAAAGTGGTTTGCCTGCGACTGTATGTGCTCCGGAGACGACCCAATCGTTCGAACCGAGCATGAGTGGCGAGTCGTCGAAGAACGCGGGGTGCTCAAAAAGCATGGCGACCGGACCTGAAAAAGATATGTCATTCTCAGCCGACGGCAGTCCGCGAAGAGTCTTACGTCCGTCTGCGCTGAGAGCGTCCTCAATAGGATTCCCCGCAAACGCTGAACGCGCTACTGAGCTATCCGGTCCAGAATCCTCGTCTTCATCTTCATCGTCGGGGTTGGGAGCCTGGTCGAGCGTTGGCCGCGCCACGGTTGGCGGCCGGTCGCGCCACGATGTGTTCACATACAGATCGGCAGTAAGTTCAAGTCCAAGCTTGGCCAGAATCTTCTCTCGCGTGAGCGCATGACGGAAAGTGATCGTGAGGTCTTCGACCATATAGGCACCGATGAGCGCGGAGTCTTCAGGGGTCCAGGGCTGCGGCGCATAGTGCAGGATGCGAAATTCAAGCGGCAGGCGATCGCGGTGCGACTCGATGTAAGCATTCACGCCATGAGCGTAGGCCTCGAAGCGAGCGCGATCTTCGGGCGTGGCTATCTCGATGGTTTTGCGCGCCGCTTGGCGCAATCCCATGATCTTCTGCTGACGGTCGTGCTCGACCTGGCCGGGGCCGACAATCTCCGCGAGTTCTCCCGCGGCAAAGCGGCGGATGCCGTCCATCTGGAATAAGCGGTCTTGCGCGGTCACATAGCCCTGAGCGAAGAACAAATCCTGCAGGTTGGCCGCTTCAATGGTAGGAGCGCCGTGGGCGTCGCGAGTGACTCTGACCGGCGCGGTGAGGCTAGGCACGGTCAGCTTGCCATCGAGTTGAGGAAGCGCGGAGCGCGCGAGGGAGTAACACCAGGAAAGAACGCCGACAGCCGCCAACACGATTACTAGAAAAACGATTCCAGTGACGCGCCAGAACAAACTCCGAGGACGAGAATAGACAGGAAGGGTAGTCACCATGACGAATTTCTTGATTCTAGGGCTTGCCTGCAGTGGAAGACAAACCGTGGCGCAAAACCGCGCAGGTCGGTATCATGCTGATTGCCGACGACCATGCTGCAAAAACGTATTGACGACCAGCCCAGCATCTCGCGCGAAATGATGTGTGAGGCGCAGCAGATCCTGCATCAGCATCTCAAGCGGGTTGGCCTGAAACATACGGCGCAGCGCGATACCATCCTGCGCACGTTTCTGGAGACGCGGGAGCACCTTTCCACCAACGAACTGCACCGGCTGGTGCAGAAGAAAGATGCGAAGATCGGCTTCACCACGGTCTATCGCACGCTGAAGCTGCTGGCAGAATGCGGCCTGGCCAGCGAGGTGGCCTTTCACGACGGGATCGCGCGCTACGAACACCAGTACAATCGCCGCAGCCATCATCACATGGTTTGCACCGAGTGCGGTAGTTCGGTGGAGTTCTTTTTGCCGGCGATCGACGGCCTGGAGCAGGAGATCGGACGCAAATACCACTATGCCACCACCCGCCACACTTTCCAGATTTATGGGGTTTGCGAAGACTGCCGCAAGAAGAACCATTCCCGTGCAGTGATCTGAGAAGCTCATGGCTATTTCCTGTCCGCAATGTGGAATGCAAATGCCCGATGCCGCGGCGTTCTGTCCCGGCTGCGGCCGGCGGATGATCGTGGCGCCGGCGGCGGTGGGAACGACGGGGCTGCTGAAAGAGAACGTCGCCGGCGCGCTGGCTTATGTGACCTTTATTCCGGCTGTCATTTTCTTGTGCGTGAAAACGTTCAACCGCAACCAGTTTGTTCGCTTCCACTCGTTCCAATCCATCCTTCTGACGCTGGCCTTGCTGGTGGGTGCAATCGCGCTGAGGTTCCTCTGCTTGCTGCTGGCATTGATCCCGCGGTTCGGTTATCTGCTGGTGTGGCTGGTGGTGCTCCTGACCGCACTGGCCGCGCTGATCCTGTGGCTGGTGGTGGTGGTGAAGGCATTGCAGGGCGAGCGCTTCAAACTGCCGATGATCGGAGATTTTGCGGCGAGGGCGTAGGCCTTCGCGAAGGCAAGAAGCTGGCGCGATTTCGTTTGCGTTGAGAGACCTATTCTGTTAACGTGCGCGCGTCCGCCGTTTTGCAGATGGTGGCTAGCAATCGCGAAACTAAATAAAGAGGAGGGGAAGCCATGGCTTTTTGCAACCAGTGTGGGGCGCAGATACCAGCCGGAGCGACCGTATGTCCAGCGTGCAGCCGCGCGGCTGCTCCGTCAACGACTCCTCAATCAAGCGCGGGCGGGCTGACGGACAATGTTGCCGGCATGCTGGCTTACGTCACCATCATTCCGGCGATCCTGTTTCTCGTGCTCGAACCGTACAACCGGAGCCGGTTCATCCGCTTTCACTCCTTCCAGTGCATCTTTTTCGCCATTGCGTGGACCGTCTTGTGGATTGGGCTCAACATCATCGTCCACATTCCCTTCTTGGGTTGGCTGACCATTCTGATATGGCCGCTGGTAGGCTTAGCAGGCTTCGTGATCTGGCTGGTTCTTTTGCTTAAGGCCTATCAGGGGCAGATGTTCAAGCTGCCGGTGATCGGCGATATGGCGGAAAAGCAGGCCAACGCGTAAGCCTCACCTCACCGCTTCCCCACGACAGATTACCCGCTGCGTATCCTTATCTATTTACTTTTCGTTCCGGCGCGATTTCCGGTAGTCTGTATGACTTGGCTGAAGGAGGGTGGCAGGTTTGCGAGTACGGGTTTTCTATCACGACCGTTGTTTTGACGGGGCTTCCTCCGCGGCGCTGTTCTCGCGTTTCTACCGGGAGCGCATTCGCAACGATGTGGAATTTGTATTCTCGGGTCTGCTCCATCGCGCGGGCGCGCTGTTTGACGAGCAAGATTTCGACGGCGACGAAAATGCCATCGTGGACTTCAAGTATTCCAGTTCACCCAAAATCACCTGGTGGTTCGACCACCATCAGAGCGCATTCCTCTCGCCCGACGATGCCGCCCACTTCGAGCAGGACCAGAGCAATCGCAAGTTCTACGATCCCGATTTCAAGTCCTGCACCAGCTTCATCGCCGCCATTGCGGAGCAGCGCTTCGGCTTCAATCCAGCTCCCGTGGCTGAGCTGGTGCAATGGACGGACATCATTGATGGGGCCCTGTATCCCGATCCGCGCACGGCGGTGGAGATGCGAGCGCCGGCCATGAAACTGACGATGGTGATCGAGTCGACCCAGGACTCCGACCTCGTCCCGCGGCTCATTCCGCTGCTGGCCGAGCGGCCGCTGGCAGCCATTCTCGAAGAACCCTTCGTGGCGCAGCTGTTGCCGCCACTGCTTGAGCGCCACCAGCACTCCCTTGCCATTCTCAAGGAGCGCACCGAGCTAAAGGATGGCACGCTTTTCTTCGACGTCACCGATCTTGAACTCGAAGGCTACAACAAATTTATTCCCTATTACCTGCATCCGACGTCGATTTACAGCGTGGGCCTGAGCAAGAGCAGTTTCCGGATGAAGGTTTCTGTCGGCTCCAATCCCTGGGCGCCGTCGGAGCCAGTGGTCAATCTGGCAAAGATCTGCGAACGCTATGGCGGCGGAGGCCACGCCAGGGTGGGGGCCATTTCCTTCGATGTCAGCCAGCAGGAGGCGGCCCGGCGCGCCGCGCACGAAATCGTCGAGGAGCTGCGGGCGGCCGTTCGCGGCCAGGGGCCATAATGGTAATGCGTACCCGGATTGTCACATCGACGGAACTATTCGCGGGGCAGCGCGGTAGATAATATTGGCATGGGCTCGGGCGTGCACAATCAAGTCGAATCCTCTCCGCGCGGGCGCGACCATACGCTGCAGGTGCTGCGCGGCATTGCCACCTTCGAGGTCACCAAGGGGATGATCGTTCTGCTGGCGGCCGTAGGCGTGCTGTTCCTGGTGCACCGCGACCCATGGGATGTGGCCGATAGTCTGCTCCAGCTGCTGCACATCAGCCCCGACCATCATTTTGCCCAGGTGTTTCTGGACTGGGCCGACACTCTGACCGATGCCAAACTATTTGCCGTGGCCGGGGGCGCCGGCGCTTATTCGCTGCTGCGCTTCGTGGAGGCCTATGGGCTGTGGTATGCCCGCACCTGGGCGGAGTGGATTGCCCTGGTGTCCGGGGCGCTGTATCTCCCGTTTGAGATCTACAAATTCATCTACCGGCAAGACCTGTTCCATACCTCAGTTCTGCTGATCAACCTAGCGATTGTGGTCTATATGGCTTACGTGCTCAAGAAGGGCGGCAGCCTGCACCACGTGGCGGGACCGGCGTGACCCTGGTCACCGCCGGCAAGGTTACCAGCGTACATGCCACGAACGAGCGAGTACAAACACGAACGAGCGAGTACAAACACGAACGAGCCATTGTCGTTTCCGCGCTGCTAGCGCACTCTAGTGTTGTCCCCAAAAGTTCATGGAAGAGGAGGCCGACATGGCCGGATTTTCTGCGAAGAGCCGCATCAAGCGCGTGGTGGAAAACCTGACAGAGGACGTGGCCATGGGGTTCATTGGGCTAATGACTCTGGTGAGCACGCTGCGGTTGCTGGGCATTGTGTCGTAGGTTCGCGGCGGATCACGTTGTTCCAGGCCGGGCACGACCGGCTGTAAGATCCTGAATCCATCCTGCAGTTACCCCAAGAAGGCCCTCCCACCCCCATTTCCTCTATTAACCCGCGTAGGGTCCTAAGTCCTATTGTTATTCTCCGGACGAACGAACTAGACTTTGTGCCTCGCCGGACAAGGGGTCGCCGACATCACCCCCCAAGCCGGCAAAAAACGCGCAGAAGGGGACCCCGATGAAAACCAAAGAACTTGCGTTCGCCATTTGTCTTCCCGCCATCTTGATGACCTCGCTGATTCTGACCGCCAGCTCTTCAGCCCAGACCGAAAGCACGCTGCATACCTTCACCGGTTTCAACATCGATGGCTCCATCGGATCGAACGACGCCGGCACCTATGGCGGGTTGGTGGCCGACAGTGCTGGGAACCTCTATGGCACCACACCCGCCGGAGGCACCAGCACCTTCTGCGATTTTGGTGGGTCTCAAAATGGCTGCGGCACGGTTTTCGAGATGTCACCGCCATCGCAACCGGGAGGCGCTTGGACGGAGAACATCCTATACAGTTTCGATCCAAATTATGTCGGCGATGCTACCGCCCCGCAAGGGGGAATGGTTTTCGACAACGCTGGAAATCTCTATGGAACCACGAACAACGGCCAAGGCTCATTTGAGCCGGGGAATGTTTTCGAGCTGTCGCCGCCGTCGCAGCAGGGCGGCCCCTGGACGGAGAGCATTTTAGCCACAGCGCCCGGCGATGGCTTCAATACCAACGGCGGTTTGATCATGGATCCGGCGGGCAATCTTTATGGCACAAACAACGAAGGCGGAACCTATGACCGCGGAACGGTTTTCGAGTTGTCGCCACCCTCGCATCCGGGTGGTGCGTGGACCAGCACGTCGTTATACAGTTTCGGCAAAGACCGCCTGGATGGCTCCTACCCCCTGTCCGGCGTGGTTCGCGATTCGAAAGGGAACCTGTATGGAACCACCACTATGGGCGGCACGGAATCTGGCCCGTCGTACGGGACGGTTTATATGCTAAAGCCGCCGCCCGCACCCGGCGGCGCCTGGACCGAAGCCGTGCTCTACCGTTTCACCGGCGGCGACGATGGCGGAGATCCTTGGGGCGGGCTTCTTCTCTATAAGAAGGCCCTTTATGGAACGACGCGAATTGGCAGCACGCAGGGCGGTGGTACGGTTTTCCAACTTACTTTTACGGGCGGCACCGGTCTGACCGAGACCGTTCTTCATGCCTTTAGTCCTCGCGACAACAAAGGTCACGACCTGCGCGACGCCCCCATCGTGGACGCAGCAGGCAATCTGTACGGTACAACCTATTCTTACGACGAAAGCGGTGCGGGCGTGGTCTTCAAGCTGGCGCCGCCCGCGTCCGGCGGGTCCTGGACTTACACCGTGCTATACCGGTTCACCGGTGGCAGCGATGGCGGCTTTCCGGTGGCTCCGCTCATCATGAACAACGGGGCGCTCTACGGTTTAACCACGCAGGGCGGCGATCAAAGCTGTATCGGCAGCGGGAATACACAAGGGTGTGGCACGGTTTTTCAAATAGCGAAATAACCAACAACTGAGGCTGCCCCACCCTCCGCGGTTTTCGAAGGGTGGGCGTTACGGGCTTGGTGCCCCAGGTTCGCGAGCGGGATTATGCGAGCCAATTTGGGAGATCTGCAATATGACGAAACTCTCCAGGCGGGCGTTGTTCTGGGCACCGCGTGTGTTGTCGATCGCGTACATCGCTTTTTTGAGTTTGTTTGCGTTGGATGTTTTCGGCGAGGTGCGCGGGTTCGGGACAACTCTCCTCGCGCTCATCATTCATCTTATTCCGGCCCTGGTTTTGCTGGCAGTTCTGATTGTGGCGTGGCGGTGGGAGTGGGTTGGTGCGGCACTCTATGCTGCGGCTGGGATGTTCTACGTGGTCACGGTGTTACCGCTGCGAATTTCCCCCGCTGCGAAACTCAACTGGAGTTTGACGATCGCGGGCCCTGCCTTTCTGGTCGCCGCAATGTTTCTGGCGAACTGGCTGAAGCGCGACGAGTTGCACGCCCGGCAGCCGTAGACCGGCCGGCAAGTCTGATTCAAATTTCCCAGGTTAGCTCGCGACCTAGCTGGCGAACCTTGGGACACCCGGTCAGAGAAAATTTAGTACCGCCCATTTTCGCTCGTTGATGATGGCGACCATGAAATCCTCAGCAGCAACGAGAAAGGAAACAACCAGATCACTGACCATCCGCAGCGTTGGCTGCATTTTTGCGAGGTCTTTTGGAAAAGTCGGTCCGAAAAAGGACCGCAAAGCAACTAGGTCGATCAGCTCTTGGTATGTATTTACCTTTTCCTTACCGAGACCGCTGACGATGATAGGCTCATCTCCAAGGTCGAGGTCTCCCATCTGGCTCTGCACTTGCTCCGGGTCGAAGTGAAACACAAGGGTGTTTCGTAGAATAAGCAACTGCTTTCTTAGCGCCTGCGCTTCTGAACCCCCGGTGATATTCTTTACTTTCTGGAATTCTGGATGATCTTGAAAATAGTTCTTCTCCAGTTTCTCCACCAACAAAATTGCCTCAGCGAATAGTGCACAGGTAAAGAGTAGGGAGTTGAAACGGTCGCGCACAGCTCTAGGGGTATTATCCTGCGCATTCAACAGTGGGGTGTGGACAAAATGCAGCGCATTAACCGCCCTTCCCAAGGCTAAAGTGGCACAGAACTCGGGATCCCCCCTTAGCTGATCAAATTTCCCCTTCAGGACAGTAATTGTCCATCGCTGATTTGGTTCCGCGGTGCGAGTCGAAGGCTCCATTTTTCATCAAAGAGCGAAGAAACTCAATAATTCGGTTGATTGAACGCGCGGCCATTAGGGTACGAGCCAGTTGCAGCTAGCCGGAGACGTTGGTGATTGGATAGACAAACTTTAAATACAAATAAAAAAAGACTATCGAGATCGTCAATATAATCACGCCCAATACAGACGAGCTGACTTTTATCCCCTTCAGTGAGGCCTCAAGAGTGGTAACTCCTGACCTTCGCGTACCGCCCAGCGTGAAGCCCAAATAGAACTGCAGCCCCGAGAACGCAAGGCCTGCTATTACCACGAGTAGGACCATCCAGAAAATTATCTTCGAGCTCCAATACTGCCAGTCAAATGTCTTTTGTGCTTGCGCGTATGAATATATCTGGTAATCAAGCGCTGCTCGAAGGGACTCCTGATACTTGCTGTTTGTCTGCGGATCGACGTAGCCAGGGTTCAAAGGTTTTGTGCCAGAGTCAGCGGAGTGTTCGCTTGTAGGCCGCGCCCGTTTAGCTTCGGCAAACAAATTCGTGTTTGTCTGAGCGCCGGAACAGTCTGTGAGCGTCAAGCTGCCGTCCGCCAAAACCTGAGCGGTCGGGCGGCAATTCGAGGTGCTTGCAGGTCGCTTGCCAGCGGCCAGCCCTGTGTTCGCTTGAGCCACAACCAGCTGAACACATTGTAGTCTCGGCGATTAATTCCGGTGTGACGCCCAGCATTTCTGTTCTGAATTCGTAACAGAGGGCTCGGAGTGCGTTGGTGCGTCTTGGAGGTGGATCAACCATTGGGCTGTGAGAAAATGAGCTACGTGGCCCCGTAGCTCAGATGGATAGAGCAGCGGTTTCCTAAACCGTTGGTCGGCGGTTCGACTCCGCCCGGGGCCTCCACTGCAGCCTGGTTGTTACGCAGTTTCCTGCCCGTCGAGAATCTGGCGAATCCGATTGGCCAGCACGCTTAAAGGATATGGTTTCTGCAATATCACGCCGTGATCGGCGGGAGCGTCATTCAAGGCGGTGTGTTCGGGATAGCCGGATGTGAAAAGCACTTTGGTCCGCGGGCGAAGCTGCTTGAGATCCTGCGCCAGTTCCTGCCCGCCGAGGTTGGGCATGACCACATCGGTGACCAGCAGATGGATAACACCCTTGTAATGCTTCGCAATGTCCAAGGCCTTTATGCCGTCGCTGGCGTGCAGGATAGTGTAGCCCTGATGCTGGAGATAATCGCTGACGATTTCGCGAATCTCATCTTCGTCTTCCACCACCAGAATCGTCTCCGTGCCTCGGGTCCGCAGGACCGGGGCCGCTTCCTGGTGACTAATACTCGGCGTCTCGCAAGTCTCGGGCAGATAGATGTTGAAAGTGCTTCCGTGTCCCAGACGGCTGTGAAACGAAATCCATCCGCCGCTCTGTTTGACTACTCCGTAAACGCTGGCCAAGCCGAGGCCGGTTCCTTTGCCGAGTTCTTTGGTAGTGAAGAAAGGTTCGAAGATGTGGCTCTGAGTTTCGGCGTCCATGCCGAAGCCGGTGTCGCTCACGCTCAGGACGACGTATCGTCCAGGCCGGGCGCATTCGTTTTCCCGGGCATGGGCCTCGTCGATTTCGGCGCTGCTGGTTTCGATCGTCAGCTTGCCACCCTGCGGCATGGCGTCGCGTGAGTTCAACGCCAGGTTGAGGATTGCCTGTTCAAGCTGCCCCTGGTCTACCTTGACCCGTCCCAGAGACGGGGCCAGGGTCAAGTTGAATTCAATGTTCTCCGCGATCAAGCGGCGCAGCATCTTGGCGACTTCACCGACCACGACATTCAAATCCAGCACCCGGGGTTGCAACATCTGCTTGCGGCTGAACGCCAGCAATTGACCGGTAAGGGACGCGCCACGGCTGACCGCTTCTTTGATTTCGCGGGCGTCTCGGAGGGCGGTGTCGTCGTTAGCGAGGCGCTGCAGAAGGCGCTCGCTGTGGCCCTGGATGATCATCAGGAGATTGTTGAAGTCATGGGCCACTCCGCCGGCCAGCTTGCCGATGGCCTCCATTTTTTGTGACTGCCGAAGCTGGTCCTCGAGGTGCTTGTGCTCGGTAATGTCGTAGAGAACGCCCTGCATCAAAGGGTGCTGACTATCGGCGGTGCGCAGATAGGTCGCGTCATCGCGAAACCACAGAATTCTGCCGTCACGTGCGATCATGCGGTATTCGGCGCGGAACAGTCCGCCGATTTCCCAGAAGCGCTTTTCCGCTGCCAGGACGCGGTCACGGTCCTCGGGGTGGACGTGGTTGATCCAATTAGAGGAGTTGGCCAGCCACTGTTCTGCGGAGAATCCCAAGATCGACTGAATCTGAGGACTGACGTAGTGCCAACGGCCCAGGATGCCGACTTCGGCAATGTAGGTGATCGCGGGAAGTTTTTCGACAAGCAAGCGATAGCGGGTCTCGGCCGCCAGCAGTTCCGCGTCCGCCTGCTCACGCTCGATGGCGATGCCGGCCAGGTGCGTACAGCATTCCACCATGTGCAAATGCTGAGTACCCGGAGAGCGCGGCTCACGATAGTAAACCGCAAACGTTCCCAGAACCTTGCCAGCACGGGAGAATATGGGTGTGGACCAGCAGGCGTGGAGATTGTGCTGCAGCGCCAAATGGCAGGCGCCATTCCACAGGGGATCACGGGCGATGTCGGCCACTACAACTGCCTTGCCGAAATAGGCAGCGGTGCCGCACGATCCCGCATTCGGGCCAATCTTGATTCCATCCACGCAGCGGTTGTACTCCTCCGGCAGGCTTGGCCCGGCGCCGTGGCGCAAGGTCGTGCCGTCGGAATCAAGCAGGAGCACCGAGCACAGAAGTTCCGGGAACTGCTTTTCCATGAACTGGCATAAGCATGCCAGAACTTCGGAGAGCGAGGTCGCCGCGTTGATCTTCTCCAGGACGGTTTTGTAGAGCCGGGATAGCGCCCCAGGCAGTTCTTGAGGGACAGGACTTCTTGCCGCATGGACACCAGTAGCCATAAGGTTGGCGAGGGTCTCCGCGCTTGCCATGAGACCCATCAGTTTTGCCCAGCTTGCTGCTCACCGGCAGGTGAATTCTTTCTTACGGTGGCGGCAAATGATGCAGCACATCAACAAGCGAAATGACATTATTCCTTACTGTCCCGGCCAGCGGCATGTTACCCGAGTAACCGAGCTTTTCCCTCAACGACAATCGTGGGTTGCCCGATTACAATCTCGAGGAGAGGTTTACGATGAAAGCTAGTTTGTCGCCGGCGAGCGTTCTGATCACAAGCGACGGTTCCATCGGGACCGTCACCCTGAACCACGGCAAAGTCAATGCACTCAGCAAGCGGCTCATTGACGACATCTGTGCGGCCCTGGAGCAGATGCGGTTGGCATCGGTGCAGGTGGTGATTCTGCGCGCGGCGAGAGGAGTGAAAGTGTTCTCCGCCGGGCACGATGTCAAAGAGCTGCCGACCAATGGCCGCGATCCCCTGACCTACAACGACCCGCTACGCCAGGCCGTGCGCACCATTGAAAACCATCCCACTCCAGTGATTGCCATGGTGGAGGGTTCGGTCTGGGGCGGCGCTTGTGAGTTGGTGATGAGCTGTGACCTGGTCGTGGCTGCACGCAACGTGACCTTCGCGCTGACACCGGCGCGGCTGGGCATCCCCTACAATCTTTCTGGCACCTTGAATTTTCTCAAGATCGCCGGAATGCACCTGGTCAAGGAAATGGTGTTTACGGCCCAACCGGTGACGGCCGATCGTCTGGCGATGTCGGGAGTCATCAATCATGTGGTGGCGCAGGAGGAATTGGAGTCGTTCACCCTCGACTTGGCGCAGCGGATCGCCGAGACCTCACCTCTGGTCCACCGCATCGTAAAAGAAGAACTGCGCGTGCTAGCTGAGGCTCACCCGCTCAATCCCGAGGCGTACGAGCGCATTCAGTCGCTGCGCCGCGAGGTCTATGACAGTGGCGATTATCAGGAGGGCATCCAGGCGTTTCTGGAGAAACGCAAGCCGGTGTTCCAGGGGAAGTGAGGGGCGGGAGTCTGGGTGGCGTATCGGATAATTGGCTAGCGCCGTTCTACACTGCTCCAGCAAAGAATACGTCGGTAAACTGCCGCGCGATCTGTTCTCCGTTGAGCGGGCCTTCCGGCTTGTACCACTGATAGATCCAGTTGATCATCCCGAGCAAGGCAAGTGTAGCGGCGCGCGGACTGACGGCGCGTTTGCTCTGTCGTTTTTTCTGCACCTCAGCGACTAACTCTTCCACGAAATGCATGTAGTCCTTCTTACGAGCATTGATTCGCCGGCGCAGGGAAGGCGGCAGGGGATGGTTTTCGTGCAGCAGCACGGTGATTTCGCGGTCGCGCACACTCAGGACCACGTACACATGCAGCCGGATGAGCGTGCGCAGCCGCTCTTCGGGGTCGGCGATGGTCTGCACCGGCTTCATGACCTGTTCCTGAGTAATGTCCAGAGCATGATTCATCAGGTCGAACAGGATTTCGTCTTTGCTCTGGAAATGGTGATAGAGGCCGCCTTTGCTCAGCTTGAGTGCGGCCGCAACGTCGTTCATAGAAGTCGCATCGTAGCCCTGCCGCTGGAACAGGCGTGCGGCCGTGCGCAGGATCTCGGTGCGAGAGTCAGTGGCGGTGTCGCGAGGCATCGTAGCGAATACGAATATACAGCAGGCAGCGCGGCCGTGCGTCTCAGCCTGCTCCTGTCTGATTCCCCCGCCTAACCGTGTTTACGGTGTTTTTGTAATGCATGCAGGAAAGTGCATAACCCTGTGCAAAACGAGGGTGAATCTTTCGCGGCACTTCTAAGCTGCCAACCTGCAATGCGTTGCATGCTGGGATAGCATCGTATTCTCGATGCGGACTTGCACCGAAAAATGGCGTTGACATTTACCGGTCATGCGCTTAGGGTTGCTTCCGTCGACGGTTGAAAGGGTTGGCTCAAATAAAATTAGCCAGTCCGAAGTAGACCGGGTGAGTGGTTTGGTGGGGCAACCCGCCGAACCCCCAGACCTGAAAAAACCGGCAGGCCCTGCGAGGGGAGGCTGGGGTTTGGGACTGCGAAAGCGGTAATCACATCAAGGGCTGTGACGGTACGTGCATCCACGCTGTAGGCTCCCTCGCAGGAGCTGGCGGCTAGAGCATAACCAATGTCACAGCCTTTACCTTTTGTACTACTCCTTCCCGAGTCCGATTCCGGCCAACAAATCTGAGGCGGTACAGATCAAACCGAGAGACTTTGCTCCCGCGTCTGCCGTCGGCGACGCTGCCACTCCTCGGTCGAAAAGATCGCCGGGCCGGTGTCGATCAAGCGGGGAAGCATCTCGAAGACCGACACCGGACTCCATTTGGATCCTTGCCGAGTTAGATAGCCACGGCGATTCAGTTCCTGCGCGATGAAGGAATAAGGTCCATCCTGGATGATCAGTTCCATCATGGTGACCAGCACCTCGGTCTCCATCGGGTCTGATTCCAGCGAGAGGCAATTGTTGGCAACCCGCAAGCCGAATGGCGGGTCAACCACCGCTGACTCCGACTGCCCGGTGCCCGGCAGTTCCCGTTCCCATTCGACCGCCACCGGCTTCCAGCCCTGCTGCTGGAACTTTTGTACGTGCTCAGTGGTGAGTGGGCTGGACAGCGTTTGGCGAATACGCTCAGTGGGCATTGGCGAAGCTCCTTGCGATGCAGGGTCGCACCGAGAAATTCAGTTATGGCTGCAACGGTCGAGCCAAACCTGGGACGGTATAAGTGCTTTTCTCTCAATGGAGGGATGATCGAGAGTTCGCTCCCCTGATGTCCGGTCGTGGGACGGGCTGTCCGAAAGTGTGCGCTGGCCAGGGCTGGTGGCTGGAGAAATCAGCAGTTGTGCGCCTGTGGCGATTTGCAGGTGTTCGATGTTGCGCCCGGAATCTCGGGTGTTTCCACTTCAACCGGTACCAGCCTCAAGCCGTCGATCGGTTCGAGCTCCAGGCTCATGGTTTCTGCACACCGTCCGCACAACCAAAACTGCGCCGTCTGGCTCTTGGGCTTTTCGTCGAAGGCGGCCGCGGTGCGATCGCTGGCTGAAACCGAAATTGACAAAACCTCAAATTGAAACAGACGTCCTTCGAGGAAAGACCGCAGTTGTGTGCTGCAGTTCGGATTGACGCATTGCGCAACCATAAGTTCCTGTTCTCGAGTTGACGGCGACCGGCCAACTCGACTAGCGGGCGACTCTACAGATACCGCTTCCGGGTTCCAATACAGTGTGTACTGTATTTTCGCGCCCAATAAATACTTTGATGCGCCCGGGTGCCCGGAAGTCGCCACTGTCTATCGGCATACTGTTCTGCAGGCGACAGTTCCAGGGATTGAGACCTTCGGCACATCCCCTCCGTGACGCACATCACCGCTAAAAGCAGCCCATCCGGCTTACGCTGTCAGGTTGTCATTCCTTTCCGGGAGCCTGATCATGGCCTATGTAATTACTGATAAGTGCATCAAGGACCTGCTGTGCGCGGACGTTTGCCCCACCGATTGCATTCATCCCAAGAAGGATGAGCCTGGCTTTGAAGAAGCCAAACAAGTGTATGTTGACCCGGCCGGCTGCATCGATTGCGGAGCTTGCGTGCCGGTGTGCACGTCAGATTCAATCTATGCGGTTGAGGATCTGCCGGAGGAGCTGAAACCGTTCACCGACATTAACGCGAAGTACTACGCCAACTGAAGCGCTGATTGTCATCCTGGAGCAAGCGTTTTTCTGCGCAGCGAAGAGCCTGTCCCGAGCGAAGTCGAGGCTCGCGTTCTTGCCAAAGTGCGGCGCTACCACCGCGCGTATTTTCCTGTGCTCCTCTGTGCCCTCTGTGGTCAGCGCTTTTCGCTTGAGGCCGGCAGCAGCGGTCGTTGCTGGCGATGCATTGACATTCCGATGCCCGCAGTTCTATTGTGACGCACCGGGCCGGAATGAACATCGTCAAGGCAACCCGCTACTTTGAAGAATGGCTGGGGCGGCACACTGCGCTGGTAAAGAGCAATCTTCGCCTGAAGCATCTCCGCATGGCGGAATCGCCGTTTCCTTTCTTTCGCGCTACCTTTTATCGATGGATGCAGCTTTGGCCGGAGATTTGTCCGGAACTGGCCAAAGCGCCCCGCGTCCTGGCGGTGGGCGATCTGCACGTTGAAAACTTCGGCACCTGGCGCGACATCGAAGGCCGCCTGGTCTGGGGAGTCAACGATTTCGACGAAGCCGCCGTTTTGCCCTACACCATCGATCTGGTTCGTCTGGCCACCAGCGCCATCCTAGCGGCCGCCGAAGGACACCTTGCGTTCAAGGCCAAGGATGCTTGTGCGACCATTATTGAAGGATACAAAGAATCTCTGGCTGCGAATGGGCGCCCGTTTGTCCTCGAGGAAGAACACATCTGGTTGCGGCAACTCGCCACCAGCGAATTGCGCGACCCGGTACACTTCTGGCAAAAAATGGACAGCCTGCCGCGACTGAATGGTCCGGCTCCGGCCGGAGCGCGACAGGCGCTCGAATGCCTGATGCCGGAAGGTCTCACTTACAAAACCGTCCGCCGCGTGGCCGGGCTGGGAAGTCTCGGTCACGCTCGTCTGGTTGCCATTGCGCCTTGCCATGGGGGAAGAATCGCGCGCGAAGCCAAGGCGCTGGTGCCGTCAGCGGTGCATTGGGTGAACGGCGATCGCGCAGTGGATATCCAGTATCAAACCATCATCAACCGCGCCGTGCGCTGTCGAGACCCGTTTGTGCAATTGCGCGGGCGCTGGATCGTCCGCCGCTTGTCGCCGCATTGTACCCGCATCGAGTTGACAGTTTTGCCGAAAGACCGCGACGAACTCCGGTTGCTGTCTGCCATGGGATGGGAAACGGCCAATATCCACTTGGGCAGCGAAAAAGCGCGGAAGGGGATTGCCCGGCATCTCGAAAGTTTGAAGCCAGGTTTTCTGTCCACGGCCGCCAAGGAAATGGCGCAGGCAGTGACGGACGACTGGCGCGTCTGGAAAAAATCGGCGCAGTCGTGAGCGGCAGCGGTTACAACGCCGATTTATTGCCAGTTTGATCCAGGCCAATCCATTCCACGATAGGTTTGCCGTCCCCACGCAGTCGCGGCCAGGGCCCGCAACTCCGGCCACCATCGAAACCGATTTCGTGATGCCATCACACCGAACTGTGATTACCGGCACTGCAACGATTAGTTACTGGAGTAGAGTTGTATGCGACAACCGCTTCGTCTCTCCGAAGAGCAGGTCCCGCCAAGTCGAGCCGCACACCCACTGAGACGAATGACCCGGATTCCCGGGAAACGCATTTCCGTCAGACCAGTTCATCTGGTGGAGGTTCACTAATGAAACGAATCGGAATCTTGGCATTCATTCTCTGTGCGTGCTTCGTGTCCGTGGCATGGGGTCAGAAGATAACCTGCCCGGCCTCGGTCGACTGGACCGAGTTCCACATGATAGACATGATGCGCTGGAACCCGTGTGAGAAGGTGCTTACGGTCAACAATGTTGGGAACCTTGGCCTGCTGTGGAGCTACACCACGAACAGCGTTGTGCGGTCGTCTCCCGCAGTAATAAATGGAGTGGTTTATATCGGCTCGTACGACGGCAACGTGTACGCGCTGAACGCCGAGACTGGCGCCAAGCTGTGGAGTTACGCCACCGGCAATCTCTATTTGGATTCCTCGCCCGCCGTGGCCAATGGAGTGGTGTATGTCAGCTCCGGCAACGTGTACGCGCTGAACGCCAGTACCGGCGCCCTGCTGTGGAGCTACACAACCGGCGGAGGCTCGTCCAGCACCGGCGCCCTGCTGTGGAGCTACACAACCGGCGGTCTCTATTTGGATTCCTCGCCCGCCGTGGCCAATGGAGTGGTGTATGTCGGTTCGGAAGCCGGCAACGTCTACGCGTTGAACGCCAGCACCGGCGCCCTGCTGTGGAGCAAGGAGGCCTCGGCGGAATCCTCGCCCGCCGTGGCGAATGAGGTGGTGTATGTCGGCTCGGGCAGGGGCGGCGTGTACGCGCTGAACGCCAGCACCGGCGCCCTGCTGTGGAGCTACACAACCGGCGGAGGCCCGTCCTCGCCCGCCGTGGCGAATGGGTTGGTGTATGTAGGCGGGGGCGACAACATGTACGCGCTGAACGCCAGCACCGGCGCCCTGCTGTTTAGCTACCCAACCGGCGGCGAGGTGTGGTCCTCGCCCGCGGTGGTGAACGGGGTGGTTTATATCGGCTCGGAAAACGACAACGTGTACGCCTTTGGCCTGAAGTAAGGGCGGGAGCAACGACCGAATGACCCGCTTGAGCCTGGACAGGTTTGAGCTGTGTCTTCTGTTGCCCGTCCGAAATAACGCTCCGACCGATGGCCATGCCCTCTCAGCGGCCGGCGAACCGGTTTGTCACTTTACCCTGTGACCCAGGTGTGGGAGATCGACCGGCTGAGTGCCTCCATGAATAGTGCTGAACATCACTGACAGGAGCGGTCGAGAAGAGTACGAATGATGGCAGGAGGAATCAAAACTGAATACCTCTCTGAATTGGGCCCGGCCCCGCTAGTTACAAGTGTGTAGCTTTCAGCCGCCGCTCGGCGGCAAGGGGTCGGGCCTCTAATCTCTCGGTTCAGTTTATTTGCGCTTGTGGGCGTCCTAACACAAGCGATTTCACTCACCACCCGGTCAATAACTGTGGCGACCAGTTGTCTACCGCGCCGCGTCACCCCGCACGGCGCTTCTTGAGATGCTCGACCACGCTTTCGAGTTCGGGATAGCCCGCGCCAAATTTGCGGGTGAACCAGTTCCCGCCGCGCTCGGCAATCCTCTCGCCGTCTGCGATCACCTCAAACTGACCGGTCTTACCGGGAATCGTCACGGCTTCAATATCGAGACGCTGCTTGATGAGGGTCACGAGACTCGCGACCTGGGCTTTGTTGTTCTCTCATGTGGGGCAGTGAACGATCTCGATCTTCATTCGATTCTCCAGTCTGCATCAGTTACCCACCCTTTAGCGACGCTTGTTGGGCTTGCGCGCTTTGATTTCGTGGAAGAAATACCATTGATGCCCTTCAGGGTCCTGCGCCCCATACCGGCGATGGCCGTAGAACGTATCTTCGAGTTCTTCAAGAATCTTCGCTCCCGCTTTTCTGGCGCGTGCAAAATGTTCGTCGGCATCGTTCACCTTGACGTAGAGAATCTGCGTGGCTTCACCGAGTTTCTTTGGGTTTTTGTATCTCGGTCCTGGATACCCCATCATGATGAGATCGTCGCCGAACTTCATCGCCGCATGAGTGAGCCTGCCGTTTTTGTCTGACATCGCGCTCCCGGACTTCCTGAATCCGAAGGCTTTCGACAGAAACCTCATGGCACCGGCAACATCTTCGTAAAGCAGGTATGGGGTAATCATGGCGCCTCCGACGCGATCAGTCTTCCCTGCGCCTCTTAGCGTTGCCGATGTGAAGCCCTAAGGACCGCAAGGTCGCAGTCCCGGAACTCCCTCCATTGAGCTTGATTTCAATGGTGAAAGGGTAGGGGTTGTCGGCGCTCGCCGCGCGGAAGTTCGCGAGCTGTCCAAAGTAAGTAGTGATTCTATGTTCACTGCAATTCTCTTCCGCGTCGGCAACGCTGCACCGGGTGGCGCTCATGCCGTGGTTGGCGGGACCACAATTTCCGCCGCACTCAATCAGGGTGCTGTTCTCCTCGCTTCCGTCGCCGGTCGTGGCGCGTTGCCCGGGCCAGAAGTGGGGCCAGGTCAGGTTCACTGTCGCGCCGGAAACCGAGCCGCTGATCACGATATCGACGCTCTGGCCGGCGGTGACATCCCAAAGGTGTGTGCCACCCACCAACAGGGTCGGCGGCCCGTTCGGGTCGAGGCGCACGTGAATCCCCGCACCATTGGTTCCCAGACGAGCGCAGATGCTCGCAGGCGTGCTGGTGCAGGAATAGGATGTCCAGTGGTAGACAACTGGCGGAAACGAGCAGCTGGTGCCGATATAGCTTGCGACCGTGCCGGTTTCGCATACCGGCGCAGACTCGCCAAAGGGCGAGGCTTCCACGCGCTTGCCGGAGCAGATCAGCAGCCCGAACGCGAACAGCGCGAGCAGGGCAGGGCTGAAGTGCTTAATTTTTTGCATAGGCATGTCCCGTTGATGCGATAGTCTAGCGCAACCACTGGTCATCTGGGCAGTCCCATAAGTACAAGGACGATTTCGCACCGATAACCGCTTGAGGTCGCGCCGAGGGCCCATCATTGACTTGTCCTGCCGCTGACTCACTGGCGATCGCCGGCTAGATGGGCGCTCGCGGCATGGGCGAGGCTTAGCGTTGGCACTCCCAGGTTGCCGGGGTACAATTTTTGTTAGATTTCTTGGTCTAGATTTGCCGCAGGAAGGTCGAAGTAAAGTTCGCTCCCGACTCCAGCCTGGCGGCGGCCGGCGCGGCCGCACGCTGCAATGCCTCGGATAGCTCGTCCAGCAGGATCTGGAGCGAATCCGGATTTTCGTTCAAGGCCCGCCGTATGCCCTCACGATCCACCGACAATTCGGCAATCTCCAGCACACCTCTGGTGTCCGGTACATCGACGATGGGCAAGCCCGAGCCCACACCCCGCGTATGGCTTGCCATGACTTCCACCGCGGCAAAGAGATCGTCCAGACTCCCGTTGACCATCCAATGGGCCACCAATTCCTGCACATGTGCCGGACAACAGGCGCGATGAATGCCCCAGCGCAGCGCCAGGTCGTCGTTCCACTGCAGCACCTTGAGCCGGTCTTGCCAGCCACTCTCGGTGACCAGGAACCAGACTTGATCGGCAGACTTCGGTTCACCGCAGATAGTGCAGGGATGGATTTGGTTTAGCCTCATAGGATTCCTGGCACGCGTCCTTTGGTTTTGAACGGCTCAACAAATGGCATCGTCGGCCACTTCGCGAAAGCGCACCGGCACTACCGGTTTCTTTCTGGTGGCTTCGGGCAGAGGCACGGTCACCATGCCTCGTCCTTTCTTGAATGCCAGGGTCAACACCGATGCACACTGGTCGCACAACCAAAAGTGCTCAATCCGGCGTGGACCCCGAGTGGCCCAGGCCTGGCCGGCATTCGACGGGTCGCCGGCTTCGGTTTCCAAGAGAAACAGTTTGCCTTCGCTGAGCCTGCGGAAGGGATTAATGCAATTCGGATTCGCACACTTATGAAGCATAGCCAGATTCCCCTGGAAGCGCGTGATGCACCGCAGGTCAGCAGGCAGTGCAAGTTTGCCGCCGCTGCTTCTGTGCAAAAATCTGAGCGGAACTGCTTGGCCTGCTTCGCCCTAAAGTCTCCCGCTTGGTGTCAATTCGGTTCCGATGACGAAAGGCGGTCAGCAGTGCCGAAACTTCGTCACCGTGTCGCTGGAAAACTCTGCCAGCCAACAGCTATCATCAAGAGCAATGCCAAAGACTGCGCTGATGTGCCCACCCACCTTCTTCGATGTCCGCGAGCCAAAGAACCCATACATGGGCCTTCCCATTGATCGAGTGAGAGCGCTGCAGCAGTGGGAAAATCTGCGCCGCAGCCTGCAGGATTCCGGGGTAAAGGTAGAGCTGATTGATCCGGTGCAAGACTTTGATGACATGGTATTTGCGGCCAACCAGGTTTTCGTCGGGGAGCACCGGGAACTGGGCAAGTTCATCGTTCCCAGCCGCATGCGCTATCCCTCGCGCCACCGGGAAGTGGCGTTTTACGTGGAATGGTTCCGCAAGCGCGGATACAAAATCATTGAGCTGAATTTGACTGGCCAGGGCTCGACCGGTGAATACCTCGAAGGCCATGGCGATCTGCTCTGGCATCCTGATCGGTCACGCATCTGGGCGGCGCATGGTTTTCGTTCCACACGCGGTGGCGTAGCCAAATTCGCCGCCTCGATGGAGAAGTTGGGTTTTCCCGTCGTCTCCTTAGAGTTGGTGGATGCCCATTGCTATCATCTCGATACGTCCCTGTGCCCGCTGAACCTGGAAGCGGCGCTGATTTACCCGGGCGCTTTCTCGCCGGAATCTCTGGAGAAAATCCGCAACGGCTTTCAACGCATCCACGAGCTCAGCCGCGACGAAGCAGTGCAGTTCATGGGCAATGGCATCGTGGTGAATGGCAGATTCATCACTCCGCGGCTTACGCCAAACCTGTCGCGGATTCTGCAAGCGGAAAATCTGACGCCCATCGTGGTCGATACCTCGGAGTTTGAGAAATCCGGCGGCAGCGTGTTTTGCATGAAGGCCTTCCTGGATTGAACCTTTTTTCTGAGCTCCCCTCGACGAATCTGCCCGCAGTCCCTATCATGGACGCATCACTTCTCTAATTAAGGACACACACATGGCTGAACCGACCTATGAAGAACTGAAAGCGCGCTTGGCGGAACTGGAAAAAGGGCAGCGCCGCACCGGAAGCCTGGACTTCCGCGTCGGCGAAAAAGGCGGGGTAAGCGTTTATGGCCTCGGTCGTTTCCCCGTCACCCTGTACTACGAGCAATGGATCCGTCTGCTGGATGCGACCGACAAACTTCGCGCGTTCCTGGAAGAAAACAAGTCGAAGCTGAAGCTCAAAGGGCAGTAACTTTGGGATTGTTTGATTGCCCCCGAGCGCCTTTTGCCGCGCCGCCAACCTAGGTTGTCATCCTGAAAGCCCGCGCTTTTGTTCGCGGGCCGAAGGATCTCAGTCTCCACAACTTCCTAGGGTGACAAAAGCCGGAGCAGCGAGGCCGCTCCGGCTGGCGCACTTCGTCCTGGTTAGGCCGCTAGGGCATTGACGAAGTGCTCACACAATGTGGTTTCAACCGCGTAGAGTCTCCAGGTCATGGGAGTGGTCAGATAGGGTTGCAGCAGCTTCTCCACTTTGGGGAAGGTGTCCCGCTCATAGCGCTCCGCATCTTTCTTTTCCATCCACAGCGTGATGTTGAAGACCTTCTCGTTCCTGTTCTCCGGATACAGAGGCAGGATCTCGAGGAAGCCGGGCTGCTTCTTCAGAAGCGGCAGGATCTCATTCTTGACCGTTTTCACGAACTCGTCTTTCTTTTCGAACTTGGGAATGAACTCGACGATACGGGCAAACATTGGGGGAGTCCTCCTCTCCGTTTGTGTATGGTTTGAACCTGAGGGGGAGGTGTCCCGGCGATTCGAGGCACCGCCGACCCGACTTACCAAAACCGTAGACCCGGGCAAGAGGGGTGTCAGTGACGTGTGGATGTGTTGTGTGTGATAACCCGGAATTGCCGTTAAACTACGGCCAATGTCCTCCGACGACATCCTCACCCTCCCGCCTCCGCCCGCGGATGCTCGCGTTCCCTACGGCAGCGATCCTAACCAGTTCGGCGATGTGCGTCTGCCCAAAACCAAGGGCCCGTTTCCGCTGGTGATGAACATCCACGGTGGTTTCTGGCGGGCAAAATACGACCTCGTTCATGCCGGACACCTCTGCGCCGCGCTGACTGCTAAAGGCATGGCCACGTGGAACGTGGAGTATCGCCGGATAGGGAACCGCGGTGGCTGCTGGCCAGGAACTTTCGAAGACATTCGCAACGCTTTCCGCTTTGTGCCGCAACTCGCCAAGAAATACAACCTCGACGCGGGAAAACTTCTGGTGATGGGACACTCCGCCGGAGCGCAACTCGCGCTATGTCTGGCCGCCCACGAACCTTCCCTTAAGCGCGTGGTTTCCCTGGCGGGCGTAGTCGATCTGCGGCAAGCGTGGGAGCTGCACCTCAGCGACAACGCCGTGGTGGACTTTCTCGGCGGCAAGCCCAGCGAGGTGCCCGAGCACTACCACGAAGCCGACCCGATGGAGTTGAGCATCCCTCGCTGCACGACGCAGTGGTTGATTCACGGCGCCAAGGATGATGTGGTGCCGTCCTATTTCAGCCGCAGCTATACCGAACAGCACCAGAAGCAGGGGGAGGACGCGCATTACCTCGAAATCTCAACCGCGGGCCACTTCGACCTGATCGATCCTCGGTCGAATGCCTGGCCGAAGGTCGAGAACACGGTGCTGCACCTGCTCGGCAGCTAGACACCGTCAGAATGCCGATGACCTAAGTAATCTTCTCTTGCTTTGCCGGCAACAACATAATGAGGTGAATGGGCGCGGAACGGCGCAAATCGAAGCGCACCAAGATGGTGCTGCCGGTGAAGGTGACGATTGACGGCACCATGCATCTGGCGCATACCTTCGACCTTACCCACAATGGAGCGCGGCTCGGTGGGATACACGTTCCACTCAAACAAGGTCAAATCATCGCCGTACAGCGTGGCTCAAAAAAGTCGAATTTCAAGGTGATGTGGGTGCAGGAATTGGCCCCCAAACAGTTTCAGGCAGGGATTCAGGCGATTGAGACCCAGAACAATTTCTGGGGAGTGGACCTCTCCGAGCAGGCTCACGAAGCCAAAGCCGACACGCTCATGGCGATGATGGCCCCGAAAAAATCCTAAGATTCCCGGCGGGCACTTGCAAACCCCCGCCCAAGCGAAGCTTGAGCGGGGCACCCCAAGAGTAAAATACAGGCCTAGGCAGGGCCACCCGCCGGCGGACAAGAATGTCCGCCCCACACACAGCATCGGTGTGTTCCGTGCCACGGAAAAATTGGGCCAGCCCCCAACCCCGACTTAGAAGTACATCCTGACTACATACTCCCCGGGGAGGCTGGTGGTGTTGGCGTTTTGTGTGACGGCTAAAGCCCGTGTGGGCGCCGCAGCCACCACCAGGGAGGCGTTCGTGGTGGACGGACCACCCCCGAAGATGCTGGCGATCGTTTTACCTTTCAGCGAACTGGACCCGGACTGCGATCCGTCACTATTGGTGCCAATCCAAGTGAGCTGTTTCGACGAAGGATCCTGATTCACCACGGCGTACATCAACTCGCTCGGTTCCTGTGTTCCTCCGTTATTTAGGGTGAAGCTCACCTCGATGTGCACGGGGCTCTGGGTCACTGGCAGCACAAAGTTATGGCCGGAGCCGGGCTTGAGGGTAAAGCGGAGTTCCCGACAGTGGCAGGCGGTCTCGCCTTCGGCCATGGGCATCGCCTTCTGCGCGGCGGCAAAGCTGGCGAGGTACAGGCAAAGCAATAGGCTCAAGCTGAAGCTGAATCGGTTCGACATGTGTCCCTCCAATCAAGAAGTAGGTTTGGAAACGGTGAGCATCCGCGCCACACCTAACCGAAGATGCTCGCGGCCCCTTAGGTGAGCAACTTTACGGAGGTATGGGGGCACAGGTGTGAAAATGGAGAAAACGTTACGAAAACCGAACAAGAGGGGTTGAGCACCAAAGGCAACTTCAAAAGCGGCGGACCGGAGTGTTCGCCCCCACACAAGCTAATCCCGATGAGGAGATTTTGACGTGGATGGTCAGATACTTCTTGGGATTCTCGCGCATGGCTGGCCCCGTGTTCGCGAACAGGTTATGCCCGCTAACCTGGGAGATCGCTACGCGATTTTTCTCAACACCAACGCCGAGTTCTTCGATCCAAACGCGATGCAATTGCAGATGGCGTGTTCGATCGGCTTCCTGCGTCCGGCCTCGGGAACATAATCAAGATCGCAGTCCGGGTCCGGCTGCTCCAGATTGATGGTCGGTGGAAGTTGCCCGCGCTGCATGGCGACGATGGTTGCGGCAACGCCCGCTGCGCCGCATGCTCCCTGCGGATGCCCGATCTGCGACTTCAGAGCCGACATTGGCACCTCTGGCGCATGAGCCCCCAGCACCAGCTTCAGCGCCCGCGTTTCGATGCGGTCATTGAGCTGTGTGGAGGTGCCGTGCAGGTTCACGTAATGCACATCCTGCGCCGCGATCGCCGCTTCTTTCATTGCCAACCCAATGGCCCTCGCCGGTTCTTCGCCACACTCCTGCAAGCGCACCCGGTGAAACGCCTCGCAGGTGGACCCGTATCCGCAAATCTCGGCGAGTAATTTTGCTCCGCGCGCCCGGGCCCGTTCGTATTCTTCCAGCACGAACATCCAGGCGCCTTCGGCCAGCACGAAGCCGTCGCGGTCCACGGAAAAAGGACGTGAGCCGCGCTGCGGAGCCTGGTTCCACGAGTCGGTAAGAATCTTCATCAGGATAAAGCCCTTCACGATACCGAGAGCGATGGGAGCGTCGGCGCCGCCGCTCAGCACGCGATCCAGCCGGCCAGCTTGAATTTGCCGCACTGCGTAGCCGAACGCATCCGTCGACGACGTGCAGCCGGTGGTGACCACGTGGCTTGCGCCCCGCAGTCCGAAGCGCACGCTCAGCTCACTCGAGAGCGTGCCCATGACGCCGGTCGGAACACAGAACAGGCTCAGCTGCTTGTGCTGCTGGTGGAAAAACAAGCGGTATTGTTCCTCGGTGAACTCCTGCGATCCTCCGCCCGAACCGAGAATCACGCCAAAGCGCTGCTTCTCGGCAAGGGGCAGGGAAGAGGTATCAATGCCGGAATCGTTCAGGGCCTCGGTGGCTGCGGCAATCGCCAGCGGCAGCACGCGCGAGACATGCTTGCGCTCGCGTTTTTCCACCCAGGCCAGTTCGTCGAAGTCGGCGACTTCACCGGCGATCTGGACGGGAATCTCCGACGGGTCGAAGCGCGAAATGCGGCGCACGCCGCTGCGCCCCTCGAGAACAGCCTCGGAGAACACGGCATTCCCCACGCCGTTCGGACTCACCACGCCCATGCCAGTAATGACGACTCGCCGTTTCACGCTGATCCTCACCCAGAAGCTGGACTGACAGCTTAGATGCAGTGTAACAAGCAATACAGCGCGAGGCACGGGTCAGGATGTCAAGGGTTTTGTCATCGCCAGTAGGAAAGGAAATTTTCGGTAGTGGTGCAGTTTGAAAGGAAGCGAGCCAAACGCGCGACTATGCTGCCGCAAGAAACGGCAGTTCGCGCGGCTCGCCCAGGTCCCTCGCTGCGCAAAAGCGGCTTGCTCGGGATGACAATCAGTGGCCAGAAGGCTTTCTAGGCTGGCTCCCAGTTACGTCGCTCCACAATGGACGGCGGCTCGTAGGTCTTTCCCGCAGCCAGCCGTGATTCCTCGCGTCGCGTGGTCCACCGCAACACCGGCCCCAGCAAGGTGGCTTTCACCCGCGCCATCATTCCAAATTCCTGTTCCACCTCGCGGCGGAGGGCGTGAATCTGGACGCTTACCTCACGATTGATTCTCTTGAATTCACGTTCCATCACCCATAACGCGGCGTTGTAGCCACTGCCCAGTTTCTTCATCTCCCGGGCAAAGCGCTCGCGCACGCGGGCGTCGGGATAGTCTTTGTAGCGCTTCCAGCCCTGCAACATGGTCCGGCAAATCCGGTAGAGACTCGGCCCATTGCGCTCGAAGTCGCGCCAGAACGCCCAGTCCAGGAACCGCTTGGAATCGTCGCGCGTAATCGCCGCGTGCCGGAAGTTGAACTTGTGCTGCCCGTGAATGTCAGCCAGGTCAATGCCATCCAGCAAACGGCCCTGTTCGGACATCTCCTGATAAAGCGGCGTGCCAGGCACAGGGGTGTACAGCATGAACTGATGAAAATCGGTCTGGTGAGCGATGGCGTATTCGATCTCTTCAGCAATGTTGTTGGGGGTGTGATGTTCCAACCCCACGATGGTGGAACCCAGCACCCGGATGCCGTGTTCGCGCAGCTCCCGCGTGAGTTGCTGCGTGTCTGCGCCCTGCAGTTTTGCATATCCTGATCGCGGCGACTCCAGCCCCATCCACAACCACGAAATCCCCAGCTCGGCCAGCTCCTGCATGGTGTATTTGCGGATCGCATTGGCGGAAGCAAACACGGACAGCGACCAGCTCTTGTTCGCCTGCTTCATGCGTTCCAGCAGACGCATGGCCCGGGAACGGTGGAGCAGAAAATTCTCGTCCATGATGAAAAAGGCGTGCGCAGTCAGCTCCGACTCCACCTGCGCCATCACCTCGAACAGTTCGTCTCCGGTCTCATAAAAGTTGATGAACTTTCCCTTGCCTCCGAAGAAGGCTGAAGTGGTGCAGAAGTTGCAGCCCATCGGGCAGCCAACGGACGGAATGATCGTGGCCGCGGTGGAACCCGGCCCATCTGGAAGGCTCACCCCCATGATGCGCGATCCCAGCGCAGAAACAATGGCTGGATGCCGGATGGGTGCATGCTCGTCTGCACCCAGATAACGCCGCATCCATGAGATTCCCTCGCCCCGCACGATATAGTCGGCATCAATCATCTTCTGCAGAGCGGGAATCGCCGCCACATGTCCGCCCACCACGATGACCGATCGGGGCGAGAGCTCCCGCACTATGCGGCACATCTCCCGCACCTTGCCTACATTCACAATGATGGAGGAGATGCCCACAATGTCGTATTCGTGGGTAGTCAGTTCGCGTGTGAAGTCCTGGCGCGTGGGAAAATCCAGTAACGTGCAAGGCGCCGAAATATTCGCCTGGATGAGCATGATCCCCCACGAGCGATGGAACATCCTCAACGAGAAAGCGCCTTGCGCGCGTGTAACCTGGTTCTGGTAAAGCTCCATGGGATTAATGGCCCGGCTGCCGAACTCATCGTCCTGCGCGTAGGGGCCGAACACCGAACTCAGCAACACGCGGGCTTGACTACCTTTAGGATGGCTTTGCATTTTTGTGGGGTGCTCCGCCTAAAGCTTAAGAATCCATGCAAAGCGTTGCCTGTGATAAGCGAACAAAATTACAAAACAATTACACAGCGGAGTGCAGCTCCCTACGTGGGCGCGGCGCACTTCCTCTAGCCCTCTGTGTTAACGCCTTTCGCTGCTTTATAATCCGTTTCTCAACCGGGAGGGAATTTGGCCTACGACGATTTGCGCGATTGGATCGCGGCGCTGGAGCGCGCCGGCGAACTGAAGAAAATCCGCACCGAAGTCGATCCTATTCTTGAGATCACCGAGATCACCGACCGCGTCAGCAAAAATGCTCGTGTGGGGACGGGCGCCCCCGCCCGTCCGGTCGGGCAAAGCCCGACGGCTCCCGGCGGCCCCGTGCTGCTGTTCCAAAACATCACGGGCCATCCCGGACACCAGGTGTTGATCAATCAGTTTGGCTCGGCGCGGCGCATGAATCTCGCTCTCAGCGTAGACTCGCTCGACGAAGTGGCCGAGCGCATTCGCGCCTTCATGGACGTGAAGTCGCCGCAAGGCTTCCTCGACAAAGTAAAAATGCTGCCCATGCTGGCCGAAATGGGCAAGTTTTTCCCCAAGACAGTGTCGACGGGCCCTTGCAAGGAAGTCATCCGGCGTGACAACTTTTCGCTCGACTGGTTTCCGATTCTGCAGTGCTGGCCGAAAGACGCGGGGCGCTTCATAACCCTGCCATGCGTAATCACGCGCGATCCTCGGACCGGAAAACGCAACGTCGGCTGTTATCGCATGCAGGTCTACGACGGGCGAACCACGGGGATGCACTGGCAGCGCCAGAAAGTCGGGGCAGAACATTATCGGGAAGCATTACGAAACGCGGCTGCCCCATCCTTCCCCGGTTTTGGGAAGGGTGGGAACACATCCGCCGCCGTCGATCTCATGGCGCGCACATCCGGCGGCTCCGTTCTCGCTGAAGGCACTCCTGGCGGGAAGATGGAAGTCGCCGTCGCCATCGGCACCGATCCTGCGATCACTTTCTCCGCCATCGTTCCTGCGCCGCCCGATGTCGAAGAATATTTGATCGCGGGATTCCTGCGGCAAAAACCGGTGGAGCTAGTCAAATGTGAAACCGTTGACTTGGAAGTCCCCGCCTCCGCCGAAATCGTCCTCGAAGGCCACGTTCATCTCGATGAACTGCGCACCGAGGGCCCTTTCGGCGATCACACGGGCTTTTATTCGCTGGAAGACCTCTATCCCGTCTTCCATCTCAGTTGCATCACCCATCGCAAGGACCCCATCTACTCGACCACCATCGTCGGCAAGCCACCAATGGAAGACGGCTGGATGGGCAAAGCCGTCGAGCGGATATTTCTGCCGTTGATGAAACTGACCATCCCCGAATTGGTGGACATCAATCTTCCGGTCGAAGGCATCTTCCACAACCTGATGATTGTTTCCATCAGGAAGTCCTATCCCGGCCAGGCGCGCAAGGTAATGAATGCGATCTGGTCGCTCGGCCAGGCGATGTTCACCAAGTGCATTGTGGTTGTCGATGAAAACGTCAACGTGCAGGACATCGGCGAGGTCACGCTCAAAGCGCTGAACCACATCGACCCGGAGCGGGACATTCAGTTCACGCTTGGCCCGGTGGATTCGCTCGACCACGCCTCGCGCCTGCCGAATTACGGTTCGAAGATGGGGATCGACGCGACTCGTAAATGGTCGAGCGAGGGATTTGCACGTCCCTGGCCGGACGAAATTCTGATGGACGAAAAGACCAAGGCGCTGGTGGACAAAAAGTGGAAAGAGTTGGGCCTGGAATAGACAGGCCACGTAGCGGCAGGTGTCCTCACCTGCCCTGCTGACCCCTTGACCGCATCACACTAAGTATGACAAAGTAATAACATGCGAGAGACCCATACCTTTACCGTTTCGCTTCCTCCTGCCATGGCTAAACAGATCGAAAAAGTCATGAAGGCGGAGCATCGCACCCGCTCGGAACTCGTGCGCGAGGCGCTGCGCGTGTATTTCAATGTCCGGGTGCTGCCCACCGAGCGGCCTACTGCCGCGGAGGTCCGTGCCTACCGTCGCGGCATGGCCGCCTACAAGCGCGGAGATTACGTGGATAAAAAAAGAATCTAAGGATTCCGCAGGCGCTTCAGTGAATCCCGTTCGCATTGAGATGCGCTGAATAGCTTTGGTCAACCTTCTTAATGTGCTTGGTGAGCCAGTCTTTCAAGAATTCCAGAACAGTGACCGCGTTGCCCGATCCAGCAGCCAACTGTTTCTGGAACTCGCCCACTCGGGCGATGAATCTCTGATGCTCCACGCGATGCCCAGGCAAGGAAGGATAGTTTGCCCGCTGCATGAGCGCTTCTTCCGCCTGAAAATGAGTTTGGGCGTAGTTGCCCAGCTCGTCGACAATTTGCTGCAAAACGGCGCGTCCCTTGCCCAGGCTCATGGCGTCGTGCAATGCATTGAGCAGATCGAAGAGCTTGCGATGTTCCTCATCACAGCGCTCAACTTTCACGCTGTAGGATTGGTCCCAGGTAACTAAACTCATGGCCGGCCTCCCGTATATTGCGGTGAAAAATGCTGCTGCTTGATTGCTCACGTCCTCTGGCTGGACGTGCTCGCCCAAGCGCTGCACCCATAGAGATCGGCAGCCCGCGGCGAGACTTTAGCGTGCCGCCCGGAACGAACCATCTTCGCGGTTGTAACCTTTCCGGCTCTCGACCCGTAAGCGTATATAGGTAGATCAGATGGAACTGTTAGAACAGCAAGCGGAGCTGTTAGAGCAGTTTGCTCGCGGCGAACTCGACGCTTTCGAGACGCTGTTCCGGCAGTTCCAGGGCGAGGTCTATCGCTGGATTGTGCGCATCGTGCGTGATCAGGGAGTGGCGGAGGACCTTACGATTGAGACTTTCTGGCGCATTCATCGGGCACACGCGCGTTTTGATCCACAGCGCAGTTTCGGCGCATGGGCGCGGCGGATCGCCACCAACGCGGCCCTGGATTACTTGAAAACCGCGCGTCCGGAGGTAGCTTCGTTGCAGGATTTACCCGCAGCCAGCTCGCCGAATCCCGGCGTGCAACGTGACATTCGAGAGCGGACGCAGCGGGCCTTCTGGCAATTGCCGGCGAAACTACAAGTCGCAGCGACGCTGGCGCTGATTGAGGACGAACCGTACAAAGAAATTGCCGAGGCGCTGGGAATTTCTGTTGGAGCGGTGAAGGTGAGAGTGTTTCGCGCACTGCGCCTGCTGCGAAAAAAACTGAAAGCAATGGGTGTCGAGCCATGAATGAACCGAATGATGACAAGATTCGCGAATTGTTGAAGCAGAGCATGGGGCCGGTGACGTCTGAGTTGCGTCGCGACCTGTGGCCGCAGATGCTTCGCCGGTTGCAGGAGCGTTCTGCGGCTGTGCCGTGGTTTGACTGGGCGTTGCTGGCGGCGCTACTACTTTGGCTTGTCTTGGCGCCTCGAACTATCCCGGTACTGCTGTATCACTTGTAATAAGGAGGTCATGATGAATACGCATCCTTATCTTCGCGCCTATATGGCCGGCATAGTTGTGCCGACGATTGTGCTGCTCTTTCTGCTGACTGGCTTCGTGATCGCGCGTTTCGTGTGCCAGGTGCCCATCCCGATCGAGCGGGCCATGATCTTTCCTATGGGAATCGTGCCCAGCGCCTTTGGGTTCTGGAACATTTTCTATCTGTGGCTGCGGCCGCGGCGTCATCTGCCCATTGGTTTTCACGGAGCGCTCTTGCCTTGCCTGCTGGTGCCGAGCGGCTACCTTCTGGGCCGGGCGCTGGGTATCCTGACCCTTGGCCCGAGTGGAATCGTCTATTTTCAGGCGGCCACCATTCCTTACTCGTTCTTCGTTGTCGGGTTCAGCGTAGGGTTGATCGCCTACTATTTGATTTGGAAGTACCTGGTCGGCTTTTTCAATGAAGTGTTGGGGATTGCCTGAGGGGAGCCGGTATGGGGCTACTGCCCGCTGCCGGTCAGCACTAGGAATATCGCGTGAGCGGATTCGGAGGCGGTGATGACGACCGTTCCCATGCGCGGGCCAGTAATCGCTGGCTTGAAAGTGACGTCGATGGTGCAACTCGCTCCCGGCGCCAGACTGCCCTGGCAGCTATCATTTTCAGAGAAATCAATACCGGAAGCAGTGATGTCAAGAATCGTAACGCTGGTGTTGCCAACGTTGGCCAGCGTGGCTGTTCTGGGCTGGCTGCTCGTCCCGACTGGCTGAGCACCGAAGTCAAGCGTGGCGGGCGTGACGGTGATGGGAGATGGCGCGGGCGTTGCCACATCAGCGGGCGGCTGACCGCTGGTGCCGACGAGCAAGAAAAGGCAGACTGCCTGCGCAAGCCATGGCGTCACAATGGATTCCCTGCACACATTCTAGCGTGAGCGGCGCTGCTGTGACCGTGGTTTACGCTTCCGCTATACTAGTTGGGTATGCCGATTCTGGAGAACATTGCGGCCATCGCCAAGGGCATGAGCATCACGTTCCGGGAGATGTTCGAGCCCACGCAGGTGGAGAACTATCCGGATGGTCCCGGACCGCTGAAGGGCGCCAAGTTTCAGGAGCGGTTTCGCGGCGTACATGTTTTGCAGCGTGACGAAAACGGCTTGGAAAAATGTGTTGCGTGTTTTCTGTGTGCCGCGGCCTGTCCTTCCAACTGCATCTATATTGAAGCGGCCGAGAACACCGCCGAACAGCGTGTGAGCGGCGCCGAGCGCTACGCCAAGGTCTACAACATCGACTACAATCGGTGCATCTTTTGCGGATATTGCGTAGAGGCGTGCCCAACCGATGCCATCACCCATGGGCATGGATTTGAGATCGCTACATTTAACGCCAGCAATCTTGTGTACCGCAAGGAGCAAATGCTGGCCCCCCGGCCAGCACACATGGGAGCCAACGCTATATTCAATCAAGCAGAAGTGGCAGGGGGCGCACCGGCGGTGCCGACACCGGGGAGTTAGAATACAAATATCCCGAGCAGAAGGATGACGCCGGTCCCGCAGCGGGCCGGCGTTTATGCATGAAGGACAGTCGTTGGCCAGTGGGGGTTCGCCGGAACTGAAAGCTTTGCCAACGACCAACGACGTACGACCAACGACGAAAAGCAATGTCTGATTTTCTCCAAACCGTGCGCGAGCGCGTCGTGGTTTACGACGGCGCCATGGGTACCAATATCCATAAGCGCAATCCTACCCTCGATGATTATTGGGGCAAGGAGAACTGCAGTGAAATTCTGGTCCTGAGCCGGCCGGACATCATTCGTGACATCCACGCGGATTTCCTGCGCGTCGGTTGTGACGTGGTGGAGACGGACACCTTCGGTGGCACACGAATCGTGTTGAGCGAGTTTGAGGTTGCCGATCGGGTGCGCGAGATCAACGTGAAAGCCGCCCAACTGGCGAAGGAAGTGGCGCAACAGTTTTCTACCAGAGACAAACCCCGGTTCGTCGCCGGATCTCTTGGGCCATCGACGAAGCTGCCGTCGTTAGGGCACATTTCCTTCGAGGACATGGTGGCCGCGTATGAAGAGCAGGCCGCCGCGCTGATCGAAGGTGGCGTGGACATTCTGCTGGTCGAAACCTGTCAGGATCTCCTGCAGGCCAAACTGGCTACCATTGGCGTACTCCAGGCGTTACACAAGTCTGGGAAGCGCCTGCCGGTTACGGTGCAAGTGACCCTGCAACCCGAATCCGGCACCATGCTGCTGGGGACGGAAATCGGCGCCGCACTCACGGCGCTCGAACCGCTGGACGTGGACATCATTGGCCTGAACTGCGCAACCGGACCGGAGGAGATGAACGATGCGGTCCGGTATCTGTGTGCGAATTCCACCAGGGAAGTTTCGGTCCTCCCCAATGCAGGATTGCCGGTCAACGTCGGCGGGCAGGCATTTTTCAAACTTACGCCTGAGGATCTTGCAAAGTATCACAAACATTTTGTGCAGGACTACGGCGTCCGCATCGTCGGCGGTTGCTGTGGCACCACGCCCGAACACCTGAAGGCGGTGATTGACGCGATCGCCGGAGTTGAGCCTGCCAGGCGCGATGCCAAGCCCATTGCGGCTGCATCGAGCGCCTACACCATGGTCCCGCTTGATCTCGAGCCCAAGCCGCTGATTGTCGCCGAAGAAATGAACACGACGACGCGGGTCGAGCACTTTCGCAATCTGGTTCGCGGCAAGAAGTATGACGACATCCTCTCGCTGGCCAAGAAACTGGTCAACGAAGGCTCACACATGCTCGATTTGTGCTGCGCCATCGTGGGCGAGGACGAGAAGGGCTACATCACTTCAATTCTGGAGAAGATTGCGACTCGCGTGCCGGCGCCGATCCTGGTGGATTCGACCGAGGCCGACGTGATTGAGGAAGCGCTGAAGCGGATTCCCGGCAAGGCCATCATCAACTCGATCAATTTGGAAGACGGCGAGAAGCGCACCGCGAAGGTTCTGCCCATGGCCAAGCGCTTCGGCGCCGCAGTCATCGCGCTCACCATTGATGAAGAGGGCATGGCGCTGACGGCGGAGAAGAAAACCGCGATCGCCAAGCGCATTTTTGAGCTGGCGACAAAGAAGTACGGCATCCGTCCGGTCGACATTATTTTCGACGCGCTCACGCTGCCGATTTCCACCGGCCAGGAAGAGTACCGAACCGCCGGCATCGAGACGCTGAATGCGATCAAGCGGATCAAGCAGGAATTGCCGGAAGTGAAAACGATTCTGGGCGTGAGCAACATTTCCTTCGGCCTGGATGCTTACCCGCGGCGCGTTTTGAACTCGGTTTTCATGCACGAGGCGGTCGATCATGGCCTGGATATGGCCATCGTCAATTACACCAAAATCTATCCGTTATATAAGATTCCTCATGAAGAGGTTGAACTAGCTCGCAAGCTGATTTATCGCGATGAATCTGATGGCGACCCGCTGCAGAAATACATGCAGCACTTTGCCGGGACCAAGGGCAAAGTGCAGGGGACAGCAACCGCGCACGTTGAAACCCTCTCCATCGACGACAAGCTGAAGTTCGCGATCATCAACGGAGAAAAATCCGTGGGCGAGGGCGCGCACAAGAAGACGCTGGAAGAACTTCTGGAAGAAGCTCTCACCCAGTACACGCCGCTCGATCTGATTAACACGGTGCTGCTCGACGGCATGAAGACGGTCGGCGATTTGTTTGGCGCGCGCAAGATGCAGTTGCCCTCCGTGCTGGATTCCGCCGGAGTGATGAAACAGGCGGTGGCGTATCTGGAGCCGAAGATGGAGAAGAAAGCCGGCTCGCAGAAAGGCACCATCGTGCTGGCCACGGTGAAGGGTGATGTCCACGACATTGGTAAGAACCTGGTGGACATCATTCTCACCAACAACGGATTTCGCGTCGTGAATCTCGGCATCAAGCAGCCGGGAGACACGATCATCAAGGCAGCGCTCGAGCACAAGGCCGACGCCATCGGATTGAGTGGGTTGCTGGTGAAATCGACGCTGGAGATGAAGTATGTGATTCAGGACTTGCAAAGGCAAAAGCTGGAGTTTCCGGTGATCTGCGGCGGAGCCGCGCTGACGCGTAAATATGTGGAAGACGACTTGCGGCGCGAATATGGGAACGGCGTCTTCTACGCCGATGATGCCTTTGCCGGGCTGCACCTCATGGAAGACCTGTCGACGGCGGACGGCAAGCGTGAAGCCCGCATCCAGGAAGGACGCACGGTTAAAGAGTATGCGAAGGCGGCCGCCGTGGATGAAGAAACCGGGCCGGTATTTGTGGAGCGCAGTCCGGTCGTCGGTGATGCACCGAATATTCCGCAGCCTCCGTTCTGGGGCGTGCGGGTGAGGAAAGATTTCGACTTGCGGGAGATTTTTGAATACATCAATGACACAGCGCTGTTCAAGAACCAGTGGCAGTTGAAGACCGCCTCGCAGGAAGATTATGTGCGGCTGGTGGAGCAGAAGTTCCGGCCAATTAAGAAGCAGCTTGAGGAAGAGGTCATCAAGAGCGGAATATTCGAGCCCAAGGTCGTGTATGGATATTTTCCGGCGCAGAGCGACGGGAATGACGTGATCGTGTACGAGGCTCCATCCACATTGTCATCCCGAGCGGAGCAGGATCGTTCGCTGGCGAACGATCCTGCGCAGTCGAGGGATCTGCAGTTAGGGAATAAATCTCGCGAGTTGTTGAGCTTCACCTTTCCCCGCCAAAAAGAAGGCCGCAAGCTCTGTATCTCGGATTTCTTCGCGGCGAAGGGCTCGGGCAAGATGGATGTGATCGGCCTTTCTTTAGTGACTATCGGTGCGAAAGCATCGCAGGAGACGCAGCGGCTGTTTGAGGCCGGCGAATACACGCGTTATCTGTATGTCCATGGCCTGAGCGTCGAGACGGCCGAGGCGTTGGCCGAGTACCATCACAGGAAAATGCGCGAAGAGCTGGACATCTCTGGTGAAGACTCGCCGCACATTCGCGATCTCTTCCACCAGAAGTATCGGGGATCGCGTTACTCGTTCGGATATCCAGCATGTCCAAATCTCGAAGACCAGACGAAGCTGTTTGCGCTGCTCCATCCGGAAGAGAATGTTGGCGTCAGGCTAACCAGCGGATTTCTGCTGGAGCCGGAGCAGAGCACGTCGGCAATCGTTGTCCATCATCCGGCTGCGAAGTATTTCGTGGTGTAACGCGAATCAGCGGTTGAGGTGAAGCACCATCAGCTCTTCGTCCACGTAATGGTCGCCGACCTTGAGGGCTCGACTAGCCCGCCCGTACACCTCGAAGCCCAATGACAAGTAAAGCTGTATGGCGGCGGTTTGAGTGGTCGCGACGCTCAGCGTGATCTGTTCAACACCGGAAGTGGATCGAGCACGCTGGATTAGTTCCGAGACCAGGACTCTGGCGACGCCTTTTCTCCGCCACTCAGGCTTCACATAAACGCCCCATAGGCGCGCTTTGTGTCGATTCTTGTGTGCTTCCAGTTGCGCCAAACCCGCCATGCCGATGAAATCATCGTCGGCACAGGCGCCCAGAACAACCTGCGTGTGGTCGCTCGAATCCGTGCCCAGTTTCGCCAGTGCCCGCGCCGTCATCTGGCGGTGCTCATCCGGCGATTCGGTATAGGCATTCGGTTCCTGCTCGAGAGCCTCGAGCCGCAGGCGATAAAAGGCCTGGGCATCTGGTTCCAGGAAGCGACGAATCTCGATTTGCTCACCGTCTGGCATGGCTTATAGACCGCAACCCGTTTCGGAGAAAGAAATGATAGTGTGACAGTGTAAATGAAACGCCCGCTTTTGCGCTTGCTCGGTAGCCTAGTGGTGCTCGCGGCCGTGGTGTATGCAGGCGACTATGTTTCGTTGCGCTATCGAATTCTTCGCCACCGCGAGGTCTTCGGCAATGTGACGGTCACTCCGCTGTATGTGATCCACGAAAAGAACGGCAAAACCGAATACGACTTCGCGACGCCACAGAACCAGGTTTGCGTGTACTCGTTGTTCCCTCACCTTGGCGACAGTCCGTGCTGGTACGTGGTCCGGCATACGCAAAAGCAAATCGACATCTGATTTCATTTCGGGCTTGCGTTACGCCAGTAACCCTCGGGCTGTTACTCCCATGAAAAGATCACGCCCTGGCGTGATACGTTGTGGTTTCCCGAACTATGCCAGCCGAAGACGCACAATCACAAAACGCTTTGTACGTATTGATGCGGATTTCCGGCTCGTGTGCACTTGTTGCTGCAGCGGCCGTCGCCGCAAGACAGCTCGATTTCCGACAGCCCTTCATCGGATACGGCTTGGGCGGCGCCTTCTTTTTGTTTTTGGCTACGAAACCTGCCTGGGGCCGCGTCGCCCTGGTTGGAGCCATCGGGGCGGCAATTGCGGCAGCCGTGGTGTGGGGACATTTTGCAGGAATCCCCACGCTGTTAGTGCAGGGCATGGGATCGCTCGGCCTGGCCAGCTTGGTGGTGTTGAGTTGCGCCATTTTGTGGAAGGGCCGCAGCCGCGAGCCGGCTGCCTACCGCGCGCTGCTGCCCGGCGCGGTGCTGACGTTCCTGATCCTGGGCGCACAGTATTCGCTCAATATGGCGTCGATTCTGCACGCTAAGACTTACGATCTGTATGCCTACGCGTTCGACGGCAGCCTGGGATTTCAACCCAGCTTCGTGCTGGGCAAGTTTCTCGATGGGAATCCCTGGTTATTTCCCTTCGTGAAGGTGAGCTACGAGGGGATTGTCCTGGCGATGGCGGCAATCTACGCGGCATTTATGCTGCGGCGTGATAAGCCGGTGTGGGAAATCATCGAATTTCTTTTTGCCCCCGCCATGATCGGGTATCTGTTCTTCAGCGTGTTTCCGGTGTGTGGCCCCCATTACGCTTTCGCGATCGACTTTCCCAAAGCCTACCTGCCTTACTCGATGCTGCATCGCGTGGCCCTGGAAAGCATTCCGGTGCTGCCGGCATTTCCTCGCAACGCGGTGCCGTCGCTCCACCTGACGTGGGCGTTGATGATTTTTCTGAATACTCGAGGACTATCGCGCTGGGCGCGTGCCGCAGCAGGTGTATTGGTTTTGGCAACCGTATTCGATACGCTCGCCACGGGAGAGCATTATCTGTTTGATCTGGTGGTGTCACTGCCGTTTACTCTATGGATGCAAGCCTGCATGGTGCGGACGGTCAGCTTCCGCAGCCGCGAGAGATGGCTGCCGGCCGTGGTCGGCTGCGCCATGTTTGTGGGTTGGCTGTTGATCGGACGCTTCGGCATTCACTGGATGCTGGCCAGCCGAATCCTGGTCTGGTCACTGATCGTGACTTCCTCGGTGGTTTCGGGAGTCTGGGCGAACCGGCTTCCGGCGCTGATTCCTGAAATGGAGCAAGTGCCTGCTCCGAAGGCAATGAGCGCCGCGGCTGCGAGCTACCGGCATCAATGACGCCGGTGAGATTACCGGATGGTACGAGAACGCCAGCGGCCAGTTCTACGGCTTTACAGACATCGGCGGCGTGTTCCAGTCCAACGATTTCATCTTTACCGCCGGGGTGAGCAGCACCGGATCCTACGTGGGCTACTACTACGGCCCCGGCACGGCGAACTGCAACGGCCTCAAAGGGTCGACCTGTTACGGTTACCTGGCTACTCCTCAGAAAATCACGTTGAAAACGGTGCAGGTACCAAAGGCTGAGAACACGAACACCCTCGGAATTAACGACACCGACGTGATCACGGGTTACTACACAAATTCCTCCGGCACCCTGCACGGGATGATGATTTCAGGCGGCACAGTCACCAATATCGACGATCCCAAGGCGCAGACGGGAACAACGATTTGCCAGGGGATCAACGCGGCGGGAGAAACCGTTGGGCAATATACCAACAGCAGCAACGCCGCCGAGGGTTTCCTCTACTCAACCGGCACGTACACTGACATCGGGTACCCAGGCGCTGCTGACACCTACGCGTACGGCATTAACAATTCCGGGTCAATCACGGGAATCTAACTCGACAGCAGCCTGGTACAGCATGGCTTCCTGTACAACGGTTCAACCTACACGAACATCGATGACCCCAATGGCACGAACACCTTCGTGTGGGGTATCAACGACAACGGGTTGATGACCGTAAACTACGTTGATGCCAACGGTTTCGAGGAAGCCGATACGTATAACGGCACAACCTTCACAGGTATCGATGTACCGGGGGCACTCAGTTCATTCGCACATCAGCTCAATAAATCAGGAAACATCGCTTTTAGCTGGAGCGATTACTACGGAGTTTTTCACGGCGCAGTTCTGCAGAACGGTTCGTACTATCTCTTTGATAATTACGCGACCGGCAACGGACTGCGCGCTGACGGCATCAACGACAGCAACGTGTTGGTCGGGCGGTTCCTCCTGAACAGCAACGGGCAGTACTCCGGCTTTCAGGCAAGTATTCCGTAAGCCCGGCCTCAGCCGATCGCCTCGGCGCGCACCCGGGGCGAGCGGCCTTGTTTCGCAACGCGATTCGATCGCGATAGTTCCCACCTTCTAGAGGAACTCCTGTCCGCGCTGGTCGTGGCCGAGCCCAGGGCTGGACGCCCTCGAGCCAGCCGGCGGGATGCCGGCGCTACCCACCACTGAAAAACGTTTGGATTCGCAGTATGCTGTGTGGGTCGCGATCCCCACATGAGCCGAGCTTCCCACAGAGTCGCATCTCCCCGCGTGGTGTGCGTTGAGGACTTAAGGCCGGTGGCCCGCCGGCGTGTGCCGAAAGCGGTTTTCGACTATCTCGACGGAGCGGCCGAGGGCGAGGTGACCCTACGCGAGAATCGCCGCGCTTTTGAAGATGTGAGTTTCCGGCCGTGCCATGCTGTCGCGGTTTCGCAGTGTGACTTGCGCACGCGGGTGCTGGGCCTCGATCTTGCCCTTCCGCTCATGCTCGCTCCCGTGGGCTATAGCCGGCTGATGCATCCGGAAGGCGAAGTGGCTGCGGCCCGGGCGGCCGGCGCGGCCAGCACGGCGTACATTCTCTCCACGATTTCCGGACATCCCCTGGAGGATGTCAAAGCTGCTTCTGCCGGGCCGTGCTTTTATCAGCTCTACCTGATGGGCGGTCGCTTAGCCGCTGAGGCGGTAATCGACCGGGCGCGGGTTGCCGGCTTCCACGCCCTCGTGCTCACTATTGATACGCCGGTTTCTGGAATTCGCGAACGCGATTACCGCAACGGCATGAAAGAACTCATCAGTGGCAGCCTTTGGGAGAAGATTCCGTTCATTCCGCAGATACTCGCCCGGCCCGGCTGGCTGGTCAGGTTTCTGCTCGACGGCGGCCTGCCCCGGCTACCGAACGTTGTTGTCCCAGGCAAAGGCCCGATGCCGCTGGTGGACATCAACGCGGCTCTAGCGGAATCAACGGTCACCTGGGCGGACCTGAAGTGGATCCGCGATCATTGGCGCGGTCCAATCGTCGTCAAGGGTGTCCTCACCGGAGACGACGCCCGGCGTGCCGTGGATGAAGGCGCGGGTGCAGTGGTCGTGTCCAACCATGGTGGGCGGCAACTGGACTGCGTTCCGGCTTCGTTGCGAGCGCTGCCCGAGGTGGTTACGGCGGTAAAGGGCCAAACGGAGGTTTGGATGGACGGCGGCATTCGGCGCGGCAGCGATGTTGTGAAGGCCATCTGCCTGGGCGCGCGCGCAGTTTTGTGCGGACGCGCGTATGCGTATGGATTGGCCGCCGCCGGCGAAGCCGGGGTCGCGCGGGCGCTTGAGATCCTGCGAACCGACCTGGAGCGAACGCTACGGCTGCTGGGATGTGCGTCGATTGGCGAACTGGACCGTTCGTACGTAAATGTTCCGGCCAGTTGGCAGTGGAGCTGAGCGGGGTCGTTAGAATTAACCACGGAGGACACAGGGGGAGACGGAGGAAATCCCTTGGGTCAGGCAGGGAAGCGCGATCAGATGACAGCGGCAGGACTAGCTCCTGTCGCGGCGAAGACATCGGCAACTTCGTGCTCGGCGATCTCCAGGAAGGCACGCACCACAGCGGGGTCGAATTGAGTGCTCGCACTGGCATTCAGCCGCCGCACCGCTTCTTCGTGGGCAAGCCCTTTGCGGTAGCAACGATTGGAAATCATGGCATCGTACGCGTCGATCACCGACACGATGCGTGAGCCAATGGGGATTTCATCGCCCTTCAAGCTGCCAGGGTATCCGCGTCCATCATAGCTTTCGTGGTGGTGCAGGGCGTAGAGGCTGGCTTTGTCGAGGCCCGGGAACAGCCGCAGAATCGACCAACTGTATTCCGGATGCTTGTTCATCAGGGCCCGTTCTTCGTCGGTCAGCTTGCCTTCTTTTCGCAGGATCGCATCGGGGATCCCGATCTTACCGATGTCATGCAGCAGAGCGGCGACTTCGAGTTGGTACAGGTCGGTTTCGGGCAGGCCGAGTTTTCGTGCGACGCGCACAGCCCACTCCGCGAGACGGGTGCTGTGGATTCCGGTGTTCAGGTCGCGGAGATCCAGCAACTGATTGAATCCGCAAACCACTGACCTGAGCAAAGACCGCTGCTGCTCCTCCAGTTCCTTGACTCGCAGCCAGTCGACGCTGCTCGCGAGCTCAGCCGGAAATGCATTGCTCAAGGCTTGCATGGTTATCCTCGGATTAGTCCAGCCCCAGGCTGTTGACCCAGGCCTGCGTGGCCAGGTACGTGTCCAGCCGGCCTTTGCCCATTTGCGGATCGGAAATCGCATCAGCGTGCGCCAGAGCGTTCGCGGCTTGTGGCGCCCAGCTAGGAGCGCTCGCGCTGCCCGCAAGTGAAAGCGAAAGATTCAGCGAACCGAGCGAGAGTCCAACTCCCGAGTTGACTTGAGCCGTGTTCATGGAGACCAGCAGAGCAGTTGCGCCCGTGACGAAAGGCGTGCTGAACGAAGTTCCCCAGCCCGCGGCATAAGTTCCGAACGGATAAGTAGTCATCACGCCTTCTCCCGGCGCAGCCAGCCACACCGGCGGCGCTCCGTAATTGGAGAAGGTCGAAGGAGTATCGCTGTTGCTGGTCGAAGCCACGTCGATGACGCCCTTGAGCGCAGCCGGATAAACGGTAGCTTGCTCACCGCTATTGCCCGCGGCGGCCACGCAAATCAAACCGTTCTGCGTGGCGTAGTTGACCGCATTCGCCAGTTCCTGCGAATAGGTGGTGTAGTTGAAACTCATGTTGATGACTTTCGCGCCATGGCCCACTGCGTAGTAAATGGCGCGCAGGATATCTGAGTTGTAACCGGCTCCGCTCGCCTGAAACGACTTCAACGGCATGATCTTGGCTTGCGGGGCCACCAGGTGAATGATGCCGGCAGTCATGGTGCCGTGGCCGAAAGCGGCATACGGCCCGCCATCCAGTACAGCGACGGTGGACTGATCCAGGACCGCGACGGTCGATTGGCTCACTTGCGCGGTTTCGGTTCCATCTCCATCGAGAACAGCAACTGTGGACTGGCTCACATCGCTCATTTCAGAGCCGCCACTTTGGTTGCGAGTGAAATCGTATCCCGCGAGCAGAGAGTTTTTGAGGACCGGGTGATTCGGATCAACACCGGTATCGATATCGGCGACGATGACCCCGGAGCCGGCCGTGTTGAACGCCGCTTGAGTTGCAAGCGTGCGGATGAGCTGATTGCCAGTCTGGAAAACATATCCGTGCCACACCGTCGTGCCGTAGTAGCTGAATGGCGCCCGATCATTGAGATACGCCGGAACAGTCCCCGCAGAAGCTCCCTGGGTCTGAACAATCTGGTCGGTTTCAATCGAGACCAGCCCAAGCAGGTTCAGGTTCAGCAGGGAAGAAGTCAGTGGGGCAAGCAACGAAGGAATCTCAATCATGAACAGCTGCCCTTGAGGGTCACCCAAACCTTCTACGGTCGAACAACCGAGCAGGCCGCAGAGATTCAGAATGCCGGTCAGGCCCAGGCTGTCCCGCACCACCAGCCGCGTTTGCGAATTCGACGGCGCCAGCACACCGAGAAGATTTTGTGCGCTCAGACTTTGGCCCCCGAAACACAGGAGCAGCAGCAGCACGAAAATTGCCCGAAAAGCCTGGGGATGGCGCGCGTTGTGGTTGGCAAATTGACTAGTTCTCATCGGTTCCCCTCTGACCCGGCCCTTCCAGAACTGCTTTCTAGCTCGGTCGAGTCTACGAAAAAGTTGAGTTTTGCAACACTTACACCGGTAATTCTTGAGTGGTGACCTTCCGGCTATTACTTGCCGGGAGCACCACTAATCCAAGTCTTTTCCTTCTACCGGCTTGATCTGAACTCCATAGAGGGGGAGAACAATCTGATTTTCCTTGTCCCGGCCAATCGAAACACAAAGGCCGGTTGATGCTGAAAATTCAAGCTGAAACTCGCCAAACCGATTGGTAGAGGTTTGCGCAATGGGCAATGTGCCTTCCTGCAGGCGCACAGCCACGCCTTGCGCGGCGCGCTCCTCGCCGGTTCGGTTCAGGACCTGTCCAACCAGGCACGCGCGGTCCTCTGCGTTGCGCGGTTCCAGGCGAAGGTCGATGTAGTACTCGTCGGTCTCATAGAGAAATTGCCTGGCTGCAACCGAACCGCGTAGTCCGGCTGTTACTGGCTGCAGCATTGAATCGAACACCAGGCGAACGCCATAACCCTCCTGCGGGGTGATGGACGCAAACTGGCTTTTGACGACGCGTACAGCATCGGCGGGAGGAGTGAAAGAGACCTCCTTTTCAGCGATCGCGAGCAGGCCCAGCCAAATCTGCAAAGTTGTCTTGCAGCGCTTGCAACCGTCGTCGATGTGCTCTTGCATGGTCATTCGCGTGTCCGCTGAAACCTGGTTCCTCACGAAATCGGCCCAGGATGCTTCACTGAAATGCTTCATCAGTGTCTCCGCCGGAGTCGACCAAGTCGCTCCAGCCGTATTTTGTTACTCGTGGAATAAGGGAGGCAGATGGGCTGAAAAATATAGGGATCAGAAAATAATTCCCGCGGGTTCAGGATTTACCTACAAGAATGAAAGGAGCCCATTGATAACAATGGGGATAGCTCGATCGCACTTTTAGCATCGCGGCTTGCAGCGCGGCCGCTTTGCTCTTTCCTTGCTGTAACAGGCGATAGAAGACAGTCATAAATTGCGCTGTGCTCTTGTCGTGAACGTCCCACAGGCTCAGGATCAGGGACTGCGCCCCGGCATGAAGCAGGCCTCGCGCCAGACCGATTAACTCATCACCGGCCACGACCACATTGAGACCAGTCGAGCAGCCGCTCAAGGTAATCAGTTTGACGGGAAGACGGAGCTGGTAAAGATCAAACAGGCTCAGAAACGAGTCTCCAAGCCGGATTGCCGAGAACATGGGATTGTCCTGGCGGAAGCGGCCATGCGTCGCGATGTGAATCACGCGGCTGGCCGGTCCCTTGCTGCGCAGGAGTTCTTCGCTGGCATTTTGTCCGACAAACAATTCTGCCTGGTCGAGCACCCCGGTGAGCGCCTGGACTTCGTCAAGAATTGCCGGTGCCTGCGGATCGGGAATGCCGAGAAGCAGCGAGCTTCCGGAAGAATTGCCAGTTCTGCTCTGGCAGAGCGCATAGATGCTAGCGCTGGGTGAATAGGAAACCGTGTGCCGATCAATCAGGTGCTGCGAGCCATCAAAAAGAGCGTGAAAGGGCACGTAGTGTAGAAGACCGTGGGGCACGAATATCAAATGACTCGCCTGCAGCTGATCGGCCACCGGGGCGATGAGCTCGTCGTAAAGTTCTTTTAAGTGTGCCTGTGTCGCCTGTACGAACGAGTCATGAAATGTTTCAAGATAGTGCGGCGTGAGGTGGAACTTGGAGAGTTGGAACTGCAGCAGCCGCAGCAATCCTGCGACTCTGATTTCTAGTGTGACGGGAAGGATCTCGATGGTCTGCGGTCCGAGCAGGCAAACGAGAATGCGGTCGCGCACGCGAAAGTATTCAACCAGCAGCGTGTCGTCGGGAATGGCGTCGCGGATGGTGGCAATGGGTACGTGCGTCGGCATTTGCAGACCGGCCTGGCTCGCGTCCGCCTCTGTCGCTTCGCGCAAGATCCGCGCCAGTTCTTTTTCCTGGCGTCGGGCTTGCTTTTGAAGTGACGCGATTCGCTCTGGAGACTGTTGCTCGGGCTGAAGCTGCTCACGTTCAATCAGGTTGTAATACCAATTGAGTTCTTCGCGCAGGTCTCGAATCGAACGGACTAGTTCGCTTTGCCCCTGGGTTTGCTCGGTGACGGCTGGCGCGGGCCTGACGAACAAGTCCATCAGGCTGCGCGATTTGGCCTCCTCGACATAGGTGAATGCTTCTTCAGAGGCGGCTTGGTCGTTCTGCCGAGCCAGGCAGAGTTCGACCAGATTTTCATAAACCTCCAGACGATTTTTTATGAAGGCGATCTTCAGCTCTTCGCCGCGCAGGTTTCCACGAAGCGTTTCCAGCGATTGGCGTGCGCTCTGGTAAGAAGAGTAAGCCCTCTCGCGATTTCCCCGGGCCGCGTAGATATTGCCGAGCAGCAAATGTGCCTGATAGGTAAGGACAGGCGAATCGAGCTCCGCGACTTTTTCCAGCGCAGCGTTGGCGTGCTTGAAAGCCTGATCGGGGTTGTCGGTTCGCAAGGCAATCTGGGCCAACAGAAGCTGGGCGATTGCGGCTTTGCTCGCCAACTTCAGAGCCAAGAATGACTCCAGCGCCTCGGCGCAGTGCCGGCGAGCTTCAAAAAACCGTCCTTCATTGAAGAAAACCAGGGCGCGGTACAAGTCGATCAACGAGGGCCACACCTGGTTCTTTTCCTTGACGAATATCTCCCGCGCCTCGGAAAAAAGCTTGATACCTTCGAAGGCGTGGCCTCTCTGGCCAGCGGCCATCGCGGAAAATGCCAGACACTTCGCGCTTTCGTATTGCATGCCCAGCTTGCGAAATCCCTCATAGCCTTGCTGAGCGAGTTCAGCCGCCTCTGAGCTGAGGTTCAACTCCAGATAAAGTTCCGATAAGTCCAGATTGCACAGTGCATAGTGGTAGGCGTCGCCGATTGTCTTGGCATTGATGCGCGTTGCCCGCAGCATTTCAATGGCCCGGCTATATTCACCGCGCAGGTAATAAAGGTAGGCAATGTTGTAATCGGCCTGCGTTACCAGCAGCGGCATGCCGTGTTCTTCACAGAATTGGTGGGCCTGCTGATACGCACTCAGCGCCTTGGGAAACTTGTTGAGGCTGATGTAGCACGTTGCCATGTTACTGAGAACCGCAGCGATTCCCTCGGGATCTTGTTTTTCAGGCAGCCCCTGATAGGCACGTTCGTAACAAGCCAGGGCTTCCGCAAAACGGTCCTGCCGGTAGTAGATGTTTCCAATGTTGATCTCCAGGCGCGCCAGCCGCCACGCGTTTCCCTCGCTGGAAAATATCTTTCGGGCGCGTTCACCGGCTGCGAAGGCGCGGGTGTAATCGCCCATGAGAAGCATGGGTTGGATCAAGCCGCTCAACGTGCGCGCTGCTTCGTGGGTGTCGCCGGCCGCGTCGAAAAGAGCGACGGCCTGCTCGTGCAGCTCAACCGCCGCCGCGTGCTCACCTTTTGCGTAGAGGACGTTTGCTTTGGCGCGTAGCGCCCGGGCGCGAGATTCATTCTGGTTGAGCTTCTCGGCAATGTGGAGTGCAGCGTTGGCCATGCGGAGGGCTCGCCGCACGTCAACGCGGACTTGCTCTCGCACCTTGTCGGCCAACTCGGCCACTAACTCGGGTCGAAGCAAGACTTTGTTTCGCGACACAAACTTTGCCTGGCTGGCCTCGTCATCCAGATCCACGAGCTTGTTCAGTAGTAGTTCTCGATTTGCCGGACGACGCGGCGCGGTCATCGGAAACCCTTCTTCTCCAGGAGCTGGCGCAGTTTCTTGAGACATCGGCCGCGAATGAAGCCGATGGATCCGGTGGCGATGCCTAGCTCTTTCGCAACCTCCTGATAAGGACGGGGCGGGTCCTCGAAGAAAAGCATGCTCACCATGCGATTGCAGCGGCCCGGCAGGGCCGCCATCGTCTCACGAACGCTCTGTTCGCGTTGAACCTGGTGAATCATCTCCTCGGGCATCTCTTCAGCATTGCCTTCACGCTGACCGTCCAGCTCCTCCAGGTCGCCGACCAGATTCAAACGATCTTCTTTCCAGCGCAAACATTGATGAAAGCTCGCCTGCATGAGCCATTTGGGAAGCGCTTTCGGTTCGCGCAACTGTTGCAGGCCGGAGAGCAGATCGACGCACACTGCCTGGAAGATATCGGCGGCATCCTCGCGCGACAAGCCAAACTTGATCGGAATGGAAAAAATCAGGTTCTTGTATTTTTCAATCAGCGCGGCCCAGGCCGTTTGGTTCCCCTTGCAACATTCGCGAACCAGCCGCTCGTCCGACCAAGCCAGTTCGCGCACCGCAGGCGCGACTTTCACTGCTTTGCACCGGGCGAATCATTTTCGGGAGAGTAGTAAAGCTGTTCAACGTTCCATAGCGCAGTTGGCTCCAAAATCGCGGGCTTGAAATTCGCCAATTTTGTTTTCGCCGCAACCAGAATGTTGGGCGTGGCCAGAAACACAAAAGGGACTTTGCCGGCGACGATCTCTTGCACCTGGTCATAAAGATGTTTGCGGTCTTTATACTTAAGCGTCACCATCTGTTTCTGCATCAGCTGGTCGATTTGCCCTTCCCAGTCAGTTGCAGGTGTGGTCTCGCCCAAATGCCACAGGTGTGTGCCGCCACTCGAGAGCCAGACGTTCATCTCGGGATTTGGATCGGCATCGCCGCCGCCCAAAGCCATGATGCTGACTTCGTAGTCATAGGTCTGAAAAACGCGGTCGAGCAAGGCGCGAAATTCCAGGGGCACGACATGAACATTCATTCCCAGCTTGCTCAGGTCATCCTGAATGATGGTCGCCATTTTGGTGCGCTGCGCGTTGGATGAGCTGGTGATGATGGAAAATTCCACTGCCTGGCCCTGATGGTCGAGAAGCTGACCGTCGCTGCGCCAGGAAAACCCTGCCGATTTCAACAACTCCCGCGCGTGATCGATCGAGCGTGCGGGATGTGCCAGCGACTGATCGACCCAAAATTTGTTCGATGGACTCACGTTTCCCCACAAAGCCGCGCCGCGGCCCGCATACACCAGCTTGACGATGCCCTCGCGATCAATCGCAGAGGAGACGGCTTGCCGAAAATGGAGGTCACCAAACCAGGCCTGCTCCGTGGCGATTTTGTCGAGGTTCTTGGATTTGACGTCGTTGAGGTTGAAGACAAGAAAGTTGTACTCGAGGCTCGGACCCAGGTCGAAAAGTTGGATCCCGCGATTCGCCGCGTCTTTGGACAACAAGAGATAGTTGTTCGCGCTCAGGCGGCTGATGAGGTCGGTATCGCCAGCCTGGAAGCGAATGACCTGAGCATCTTCGTTGCCGACGAACAGGAAAACCAATTCATCGAGATAGGGCAGTCGGCTCTTGTTCCGGTCGGCCTTCCAATAATAAGGATTGCGGTCGAGAACGATCTTCTGGCCGGGAACGTACTCTTTCAGACGAAAAGGCCCCATGCCCGCGATTTCTGCCGGAGGCGTGGTCAGGGTCCATGCCTGGGCGAATTTGCCGTCCTTGTATGACTGCTCAAGCAGATGGCGGGGCATGATCGCGAGGCTATCGAACAGTCGCTCAGCGGCCGCGTAAGGTTGCGCCAAGGTGAAGCGGACGGTGTACTGGTCGATCTTCTGCACCTCCATCGGCTTTCCGCCGACGACCAGGAGATCGCGCTGCGGAGAATGGATCTTTTCGTCGAGATAAACCTGAAACGAGAAGACGACATCGTCGGCATCGAAGCGCTGGCCGTCGGAGAAACACAGACCCCGGCGTAGCTTGAGCGTAAAAACCCGGCCATCTTTTGATACGGTCCAGGATTTCGCCAGGGCTGGTTCGGTCTGTTGCGACGCCCGATTGATATGGATCAAATCCGCGGTCAACCGGCCAATCACCTCACGAGAAGGAGCATCAGCTGCGGTGACCGGATTCAGCGTCTTAGGCTCGCTCCGCTGCGCGACGGCAAGTGTGCCGCCGTAATGGCCAACTTCGTTGTCGCTGATTTGCAATTCCTCGCCGTGCTGCGGCGGCTGAGGAGCGGACGATGCGAAGCAAGCTAGAACGCAAGCGAAGAACAGCGCGGCAAGACCAACCCAACGATGCATACTCTTCCCGTGGACCAACCTCTCACATTGAGCCAGATTGTAACCGTTCATGAAAAGCGTTCGCTACGCCAAGGTAACCAAGAGAGACAAGTACCAAGGCCAGCGCAGGAGCGAACATCCACCAGTAGGAAACCATCACGTTGTACTGTTGCAGGTTGGCCAGCAGGTTGCCCCAACTGGGCGTCGGCTCACCGAGTCCGAGGCCAAAGAACGACAGCATGACCTCAGCGATTATGTATTGAGGCACGAGCAACGCGGCCTGCGTCAGCAGAATTCCGTAGGTGTGCGGCAAAACATGACGACGCAAGATGTAGAAGTCTGATGCCCCGAAGCTGCGACTGGCCAGCACATATTTTCTATTCTTGGCACTGAGTACGACGCCTCGAATCAATCGTGCGGGACGCGCCCAGCCAATCGTCCCGATGACCGCGATCAACAGAAAAAAGGCTTGAGCGGGGGTGATGTGAAGTGGCAGAAATGCGCGGACCGCTAATAACAGATAAAGCCAGGGCAGCACCAGGAAGAGTTCTGCCAAACGCATGACCGATTCGTCGATCCACTTTCCGTAGAAACCTGAGACACAGCCGATGAGTAGTCCGAGAAACAGAGAGATTCCTGTGGCCAGCAGGCCGGCTGCTATCGACATTTGCCCGCCGAACAGGATTCTCGAAAACTGATCGCGCCCGTAATTATCGGTGCCCGCCAGAAAGACTTGCGCCGGAGCGTCCACGCCAAGCAAATGGAGGCGCGTGGGCAGCACGCCAGCGATCTTGTACTCAGGCCCGCTGACAAACAGATGCACCGGATACTCGCGCTCGCGAGACTCTTGGTATTGGTACAGGCCATCGGGACTTGCTACTGATTGATAGACGAAAGGGCGAAAGTGTATTTGTCCATGAGCATCCACGAAGTGAACATGGGTCGGCGGTGTAAAAGGAAAGTCGCGACTCTGGGTCGCCGGATCGCCGGGCGCGACAAATCCCGCAAGAAATATCGCCAAGTGCAGCGCGAAAAGCAAGACTAGCGCGGCGATGATTTTTCTCTTAGCCACCATGCCTTAGTCCGCCCGTACTCTTGGGTCGACAACCACCAGCATCACGTCCGCCAAAAGGCTGCCGAGAATCATGAACAGAGTTGAAGCCATCACGACCCCGACCACTACGTAGAGATCCCGTGACATCGACGCTTCCAACAGAAGCGGCCCCAAGCCAGGCCAGCCCGTAATCACTTCGACCAGCAGGGAGCCGCTCAAGAGTCCGGCGACCGACAATCCAAAGAGCGAAATCAGCGGATTCGCAGCCGCGGGCAGAGCGTAGCGGAAGAGCAGCCTCGCCCGGCCGATTCCGTGTCCGCGCGCTGCCTGGATGAACGGCGCCTGCAGAACTTCGATCGTGCTGGCGCGGACGTGCCGCACCAGAATGGGCAGGCTGGCGAGCACGAGCGCGGACACGGGAATCACGAGGTGTCGCACCAGATCAACAATCTTCGACCGGAGTCCGAGATGATCAAATCCCACCGAGACCATGCCGCCCGCCGGCAGCGCGTGGGTGCGAATCACCATATAGAGAAGACCCAGCGCCAGGACGATTTCCGGCACAGCAATAAGTAAAGATGTTGCGGCCATGCTGAGGCGGTCGTCCCATCGGCCAGGACGGCTGGCGATCCAAACGCCGAGTGGCACAGCCATTAACCAAGCCAGCACCATCGCCAGGCTCGTCAGAAGCAGCGTGTTACGCGCACGCACTATCAGCAGACTGCGGATCGGGGAGTTGTACGCAAACGAATAGCCCCACTCTCCGCGCACCACCGACTTGATCCAGCGGCCATATCTAACCGGCAGTGGTTGATCGAGCCCATACTGCGACCGCAAGGCTGCAACCGTGGCGGGTGAAATCTGAGGATTGAGCTTCATCTCATCGAAGAAACTTCCCGGAGCGAGGTCGCTCAACAAGAAGCAAAACACCGAAACGCTGATCAGGAGCAATATGCCGTGGACAAGCCGCCGCTCGAGATACTTCATCGCTGACTCCCGGGGGGTTGAAATGCTGACTCCAAAAGTCGAACGGAACCCAGCAACTCGCGCGTGTGCGCGTGCTGGGGATTACCGAGTAACTGTTTGGGAGTACCGCGTTCCACAATTCTGCCCTCATGCATGACTGCAACAAAATCAGCGCTCTGTCCGGCTAGGCTGAGATCGTGGGAGATCAGCAGATAAGTCAAACCATGAGCTGCCTGAAGATCAAGAAGAAGATTCAAGATTTGGGCCTGGGTCGACAGATCCAAGCCGGAAAGCGATTCGTCTAGGATCAGGAAGGACGGCTTCAGGGCAATTGCTCTGGCGATCGCTAGGCGTTGGCGTTGCCCTCCGCTAAATTCCAACGGATGACGGTCTGCCCAATCAGGCGACAACCCGACTTCTTCCATCAATCCGCAGGCAAGCGTACGGAGTCGGCTCGTGCTCTCTGCTCGCTGGATTGCCAGCGGTTCGGAAACAATTTGCGCAGCCGAAAAGCGTGGGTTCAAAGCTCCAGCCGAATCCTGAAACACCATTTGAATCTTTGGCCGCAGCGGGGCCAATTCCCGATGGCCAAGCTGTGAGATTTTCTGACCTTCAAACCAGATGTCGCCAGCATCCGGTTTTTCCAGCATGGCGAGGCAGGCCGCCAGGGTGGATTTCCCGGAGCCCGATTCACCTACGAGAGCGGTCAGGCATCCCGGGGCGATCTCCAGGTCCACACTCACCAGCGCATCGATCACGAACTTCTTCCGCGAAAACGGACCGCGTTGGACATAGCGTTTGCTCAAGCCGCTCGTTTTCACGAGGGCCGGCTTTATCGCGCGCTGGACTGCTTGTTCAGTTCTCATAATTGAAACAACTCACTCGACGGCCAGGTTCGGGTGTGGCTGCGACGGGCGAATCCTGCCGGCACACGGGGGTTCTCGCGGAACAGCGAGGCTCGAAAACGCAACCTCGAGTTACATGATCCGAATCGCTCAGGTTGCCTGGAATTACCGGCAGCCGCCGTTGGGAATTGACACCGGCGCATTCAGAAGATCGAGGAGTTAACTGCAGCAATCCCCTGGTGTACGGGTGCAGCGGCCGCCGAAAAACATCCCGTGCAGGACCTTCCTCAACAGTGCGACCGGCGTACATCACGATCACTCGATCGGCGAAGCCGGCAAGCAGTGCGGGGTTGTGCGTAATGAAAACGAACGCGACCCCGCATTCACGATTGACTTCTTTCAGGAGGCTGAGGATTTCAGCCTGCACGGTCACGTCGAGAGAGCGCGTAGGTTCGTCGGCGATTACCAGATCTGGATCGCAGGCGAGCGCCTGTGCGATAGCGACCCGATGCAGTTCGCCTCCGCTGAGCTGATGCGGGTACGCGCCGCAAACACGGTCGGTATCCAACAGGCGAACCCGCTGCAAAATTGCCTCGATGTCCTGCTTGCGCGGCTTTTCTTTTCCATGCCGGTGTGCGCGCAGGACTTCGGCGATTTGGTCTCCAACGCGCATGACCGGGTTCAGTGACAGTCCAGGTTCCTGGAAGATCATCGAAATCCTCGCGCCGCGAATTGGCCTCCATTGCGACTCGTCAAGCCGGAGCAAGTCTTCATCTTGCAAATATTCATCTTGCAGGTCCCCATCCTGCAGATCCTCGTCTGGCTGGTTCCGGCCTCGCGAGGAGAGTCTTTGCAGGAGAATCGAACCTTGCACACTCGCGTTAGCAGGCAGCAACCCAAGAATCGAGAGGCCCAGCGTGCTTTTGCCCGACCCTGATTCGCCCAGAATGCCGACAATTTCTCCGCGAGCGATTTCAAAGTCAACCTCGCGTAGCGCCAGAGCCGACTGCTCGTTGACCCTGTACTTTACGGTCAGTCCTCGGACCCGAATTAGCGGTGAACCAGCAGGCGCAGCTATGCCGGACGGACAGGACATGGTTCAGGATCCCCACAAGCGGTCTTGATAAATTGTGAAGGATGGCGTTGAGATTCCTAAGTTACCGAGGTAATAAGACCACTGAGGCGGAAAACGAGAAGGTTGGTGTGAAACAGTGGCGGAGCAAGCAGTCTCGCGCTCGCCCGTTTCAAGGCAGTTTCCGCCAGTAACGAACGCGGAATGACTACGAGTTTGGTGCGCTTCGTTGCCTTACATTTGACACAGCCAGACGAGATTGGCTAGGACTCAAGAGGGAAACTTCCGCTTTACTAGCTCAGAGGCTTTTGTGCGGTTTCCTAAAGCGTGACCATCTCATCTCCCTTATCATCACATTTGAATGTGATCCAGATCACTGGCCGGCGTTTTGCCAGGAGGATAGAGTCGTATGGAGTTGACGTGGGGTAAAGCCCCGGCCGTTGCAATCCTAAGAACGCAGCAGCAGTTGTATTCGATTGCCGCATAAAAACAATTCCAGGAGGAGATTCCATGAAGCGTAATGTAATAACTGCACTGGTTGTGACCTTGGCTCTTACGGCAGCGGCGAATGCTGGCACGATCAGCGGCAAAGTGTCAGGTGTGTCGGGCGAATCGGTAGTCTATGTTGAGGCCGTTGCCGGGAAAACTTTCCCAGCGCCCACCGCGCACGCGCTGATGGATCAGAAGGGTCTTTTGTTTCAACCCAGCATTCTCGTCATCCAACAAGGTACCACCGTGGAGTTCCAAAACAGCGACACGGTTGCGCATAACGTCGCCTGGAGTTCGGTCGGCGGCAACAAGAAATTGGCTCACAACATGGGCACTTGGCCGAAGGGAGAAAAGCGCTCCTTCAAGTTCGACAATCCCGGCGCGATTCCGTTGATGTGCTATGTACATCCTGAGATGGAGGCACACATCATCGTGTCGCCCACCCCGTACTTCGCCCAAACCGACAAATCCGGGGCCTACAAAATCGAGAACGTCCCCGATGGAACCTACACCATAACCGCGTGGAATGCAGGCGGCAAGGACCAGTCCAAACCGGTAACGGTTTCGGGCGACAGCACGGCGAATTTCACGCTGAGCAAGTTAATCAGGTAGGCTACTGAGGGAGAACAGCCTCAGACATCCGCTCCTCAATTCGTTCACGCAAGGACGTTTGGCACTGTAGAATCGCCAATCATGCTGAAGCGCTACAAGACCAAAAAAGTTGACGGGGATTGGCTGAACACGAACTTCCCCTGCATGATGGCGTGCCCAGCGCACACCAATGCCGGACGCTATGTCGGACTGATTGCCGAGGGCCGCTTCGAAGAGGCCTATCGCATCGCCCGCGACCCCAATCCGCTGGCCAGCATCTGCGGGCGAGTGTGCGCGCATCCCTGCGAGACCGCCTGCCGCCGCGGCGAGATTGACCGGCCCATTTCCATTCGCGCTCTCAAGCGCTTTCTCACCGAGCAGTTTGGGCCTGAGTCGAAACACCCCATTCACGTCAATGAAGGACGGATCCAGAAGAAGCTTTCCTATAAGGTGGCCGTAGTCGGCGGCGGCCCCGTAGGACTTTCGGCCGCACATGATCTCGCCCTGATGGGATACGCGGTGACAATTTTCGAGGCCGCGCCGGTGGCGGGCGGAATGCTGTATCTGGGCATCCCTGAATACCGCCTGCCGCGCGACGTGGTGGAAGCGCAGGTGCGCGAGATTCTTGAGACCGGAGACATCATCCTTAAGCTGAATCACGCGGCGGGCCGCGACTTCACGGTTGCGGACCTGCGCCGTCGGGGATTCGATGCCGTGCTCATCGCCGTGGGAGCGCATCGCAGCCGCGATCTCAGCATCCCCGGGGTTGACCTCGATGGTGTACACAAGGGCATTGACTTTCTGCTCAACGTGAACCTGGGCTACAAATTCACCATCGGCAAGAAGGTGATCGTGATTGGCGGCGGCAACGTGGCCATGGATGTGGCGCGCTCGGCAGCGCGCGAAGTCGTGCGTCAGCATGCGGGTGGCGTGCAAGATGCCGAGCCTTCCGCGGAAAACATGAGTGCGGTGGCTACGCGAGAGATGGTCGACATTTCGCTTTCGGCTCTGCGGATGGGCGCGCGTGAAGTGAATCTGGTTTGCCTGGAACGCCGCGAAGAAATGCCCGCGGCTCTCGAAGAAATTGAGGAAGCGGAACAGGAAGGCATCCGAATGCACCCCGGTCTGGGCCCCAAGCGGATGGTGGGCAAAGATGGGAAGGTGGTTGCACTCGAGACGCTCAGAACCAAGTGGGTCTTTGATCAGAACAAGCGCTTCAATCCTGCGTTCTTCGAAAACAGCGAAAGCCAGATCGAGTGCGACACCATCATCATGGCCATCGGCCAGGCCCCGCGTCTCGACTTTCTGACACCAGAAGATAAAGTCGACTTGTCTCCCCGTGGCCTGATCGCCGTTAATCCGCAAACCCTGATGACTTCAAGCGCTGGGATCTTCGCCGGCGGCGATTGCGTCTTCGGCCCACGTCTGATTATCGACAGCGTAGGCGACGGAAAACGCGCCGCTGTCGGAATCGACGAATACCTTCGCAAGCAGAAGCATCCCGAACCGATCATCGAAGTCGAGGTGCTGAAGCGGCACGGCATGCCGCTGGACTACCTCGACATCAACCGCCAGCCGGTGCCCATGCTTCCTCTCGAGCGCCGCACCGGCGTAACGGAAGTAGAAGTCGGCTACGACGCTCCGGAAGCGATAGCGGAAGCGCAACGCTGCCTGCACTGCTGGGTCAACACAATTTTCGAAGGCACGCCGGAAGATGGCAGTATGTGCATTCTGTGTGGGGGCTGCGTTGATGTTTGCCCGGAGAAGTGCCTGGAACTGGTTTCGCTCGATCGCATCGCCTTCGATCCCGAGACTGTGCAGTACATCCGCGACAATCAGGAATGTTTCGGCGTGGAGCTCGACGAAGTGGCGGCCGACGAACTGGGCATCGTGACCGGTTCGGCCATGTTGAAAGATGAGACCCGCTGCATTCGCTGTGGCCTGTGCGCCATGCGCTGCCCCGTAGGCACGATCACCATGGAGTCGTACAATTTGATTCCTGCCGAACCGACCGGCCTGATCTCGGTGGCGGCGATTGGAGCAGGACTGCAGTCCAAGTAGGTCAAGAGACACACATGCCAGACGAAACCAAACCCGCAAACGCCGCCGATGCGGTCGACCGCCGCCAGTTCTTTTTGAAACTCGGCTTGGGATCTCTCAGCATCGCTGCTGTCGGCACGGCTGCGTTCTCGTATCAGTTTCTCCAGCCGAATGTACTTTTTGAGCCCTCGCCCGTGGTCAACGTTGGCAACCCCGACCGCTATTCGCTCGATTCCGTAACCCTCGATGTGAACTCGGGCATCTACATCATTCACTCGCAGGAAGGTTATTTCTCGCTCAGCGCAGTGTGTACCCATCTAGGTTGCCTCACCGCGTGGAAACCGGAGCTGGGCATCATCGCCTGCCCCTGCCATGGCAGCAAGTTCCATCGCGACGGAACGAAAATCGAGGGGCCAGCGCCCAGACCGTTGCCGTGGAAGCGCATCTGGCTGAACGAGGACGGAGATCTGCTGGTGGACCGCTCCACCGACGTTCCTCCCCTACAGCGGGATTCGTTCGTGAGGGTCTAAGCCATGGCGAAGACAATAGACCAATATTTCGACGACTTACGCGAAACGAAGCTGTGGCGTTCGATCTTCCGCAGCGGCACTGGTTCGAGCACGCTGCATCGTGCTCTGGCGATCCAGCAGAATGTGTTTCTGCACCTGTTCTCCACCAAGGTGCGCACGCGCATGCTTGGCTTCAGCGCGACCTGGTACTTGGGAACGCTGACGCTGGGGACATTCTTGATTCTGATCGCGACCGGAATCCCGCTGATGCTTTACTACCATCCCTCCGCGCCGCAGGCCTATGCCGACACCAAGGATCTGCAGTTCGTGGTTTCCTCCGGACTGTTTCTGCGCAATCTGCATCGCTGGTCGGCCCACGCTATGGTCTTCCTGGTCTTTGCGCACATGTTCAAGGTTTTCTATCGAGGGGCTTACCGCCCGCCCCGCGAGTTCAACTGGGTGATTGGCGTGATTCTTCTGCTGATCACGCTTCTGCTCAGTTACACCGGATACCTTCTTCCCTGGGACCAACTGGCTTACTGGGCGATCACCGTGGGCTCGAACATCGCTTCGGCCGTGCCGCTCTTCGGCAACAAGATTCATTTTCTGCTGCTCGGAGGGAACGCGGTCAATGCCAACGCGCTGCTGCGCTTTTATGTGCTGCACTGCATGATTCTGCCGCTGACGGCAATGTTCTTCGTTGCCGTCCATTTCTGGCGCATCCGCAAAGACGGCGGGCTGTACTCGCACGCCAGTGAACCAGCGACGCTGCGGGCGAATGCCGCCAGCAGCGATGTCACGGCGACGGAGGCCCAATAATTATGGCCGACTCCAAGGACTTCACCGCGGGCGTGGATTCCAATGCGAAGAAGTCTCCCCGCCGTATCGTCTTCATCACCCGCCGCACTTCGGCTCAGGTGAAGGCTGACACGGAAGATCAGGTACAAACATTTCCTGAGGTCTTGTTTCGCGCCGCCGTTGCCATTCAAGTGCTTGCCATCGCGCTGGTTTGGACCGCACTCGCGTTCGATGCGCCACTTGAAGGGCTGGCTGATCCTTCCCATACGCCCAATCCGGCAAAAGCTCCGTGGTACTTTCTCGGGCTGCAGGAGATGCTCCACTACTTTCCGCCAGTCGTCGCAGGAGTGCTGGCTCCCGGGCTGGTGGTTCTCGCCCTGATCGTTATTCCGTACTTCAAAGTGAACATCGAAGCGGAAGGACTCTTCCTGAAGGACCGCCAACGGCGGCTACAGATCTTCTATTTCGTCGCGATCGCGCTGTTGTTGTTCCTCCTGTTTTTCAAGGTGTATGCGGCCCTTGTCTTAACGCTGATCATGGCCGCGGTGATGCTCCTGGCGGCGCAGAGTTCCCCGCAATCGTCCTCGGCCTTCCGACGCTATCTGGCTGCCAGGCCGCTCTCCTACTGGGTGATGACATGGTTCTTGTTTGAGCTGGTGGTTTTGACCGCCATCGGCACATTTTTCCGCGGGCCAGGCTGGTCCTGGGTGTGGCCATGGCAAGGGTCTTAATGCGCTCATGAAAGAAAAACTCAAGTCGCTATGGCGGAAATTGTTCGGGGACAGTGTTCGCGCGTTCGGCGTGGTCAGTCTGGTGTTTCTGGTTTCGCTCGCCATCGCCCCCGCCAAGAACCACTTCAGCGAATGGCGCCATTATCAGCATCAATATCTGAAGATGATTCGCAACCGCAGCGATGCGGTCACACTGCAACGCCATTTCCAGGGAGGTATTCAACAGATCTGGCTGCCCGACCTCGGTGTGGTCGACCGCTGCACCAGTTGCCACGTCGGTCTGAAAGAAGCCAGCCTGGCCGATGTGGCGGTCCAGCCCTTCCGCAGGCACCCCGTAATTCCGCACACGCTCGATCAATTTGGATGCACGGTTTGCCATCGCGGGCAGGGCGCCGCCACCACTGTGGCGGAAGCGCACAATAGCACGCTAGCCTGGGAGCAGCCGATCCTGCCGGCAAAATACATCGAGTCTTCGTGCGGAGAGTGCCATCGCTGGCCGCTTCCGGGCCTGCCTCAATTAAATCAAGGCCGTTATCTTCTCACCCGTTACGGCTGCGTGCATTGCCATACGGTGAAGCTGCCCGACGGCAAGATCATGAAGCCCACCGACGATCCGCCGTCGCTTGAACACATCGCCGACAAGACCACTCGCGAGTGGATTTATGCCTGGCTGAAAGATCCACAAGCCTACGCGGACACGGCGACGATGCCGAATTTCAAGTTGAGCGACGATGATGCTCGTGATATCTCCGCGTTCTTAGTAGCCAACAGCACGGCGCTGCCGGGAGACACGACCACGCTTGCGGCGAAGGCGTCGTCTGATCCCGTGGCTGGTGCCAGCTTGTACGGAGAATCCTTTTGTTCCTCGTGCCATGCCGTGCGAAATGCCGCTGGCAACCTGGTGGGCGGCGACGTTGGCCCCGAGTTGACTCGGGTGGGAAGTAAGGTAAGACCTGAATGGTTGCAGGCGTGGCTACGCAATCCGCGCGCTTATGACGCCGAGACCGCGATGCCACACTACCGCTTCAGCGATCCTCAAGTAGCGACGCTCTCCGCTTTCTTGCTGGCGAAGGCCGATCCCGATCTGCTGGCCAACGTCCATCTCGAAGCGGCGACTCCGGAGCAGATCGCTCACGGCAAGCGCCTGGTTTCCGATTATGGGTGTGCGTCGTGTCATGAAATCGCGGGCATCAAGAAGCCGGAGAACTTTGCTCCCGAACTCAGCCGCATCGGCAGCAAGCCCGTCACGCAGCTAGTGTTTCTCCCGGGGATGCAACACACGCTTCCCGACTACATCGCTGCCAAAATCAAGCAGCCGCGTGCCTTTGGACAAAGTTTGAAGATGCCGCAGTACAGCTTCACGCCGGCGCAGATTGATTCGCTGGCTACTGCTCTGCTTGCGTTCAACGACCGTTCCTTCACGCTGCCCCCTTCATTGACGGTGGCGGCGAAACCGGAGTCGGATTACCGGCCCGCGGGCAAAGCCGGAAAACTGATGGCCGATCTCTCGTGCTTCACTTGCCATCGCATCAATGGCCGCGGCGGAGACATGGCGCCCGATCTCACCTGGGAAGGCAGCTCCGTGCAGCGACAGTGGCTGGTGGAGTTCCTGAAGAGTCCCAACACGTTGCGTCCTGCCCTCATTCGCCGCATGCCAAGGTTCAACCTGACCGACGCCGAAGTGAACGAACTCACCGACTACATCATGACCGTGTATCAGAGTCCGGCGGTCGACCGCGATTCCATGCCGCTGAGCGGCTACCCGCAAGGCCAGGTTGAGCTGGGCAGGCAACTGTTCTACGGCAAGTACGCCTGCCAGGGGTGCCATATCGTGGATACCAAAGCCGACAAGGGTTACATCGGGCCGACGCTGACGCACGTCGGTTCGCGCCTCACCGCAGCCTGGATATTTCAGTGGATGAAGAATCCGCAGGCCCTGCGCCCCGGCACCCTGGAACCCAACCGTGCCATGAGCGACGAGGATGCCGGCGCGCTGACCGCGTTCCTTATGTCGCAGAAAGGCGGCGGCAAATCGGAGGTGGCAAAGAAATGATTCGGCACTCGTTGACCATCATCACTTTACTTGCCGCCTTGCTGGTAACGTCGCTGGCCACCTCCTGTTCGCGCAAGACCGAGTCCGCACCGCTGCCCAAACCGACCGCATTCGGGGTGGCCATTGTCGAATCCAGCGGGGGAAAACAGACCACGCAGACCGGCGCCCTGCTGCCGCAGCCCGTGGTCGTGCAGGTGAATGATGAGCAAGGCGCTGGCGTCCCGGGCGCCCTGGTCGAATTCAGCGCCGCGCCGGGAGTGGCCTTCGATCCATCCTACGGTCTTACCGATTCGAGTGGGCAGGTCACCACCAACGTTGCTCTTGGCGGCATGGCAGGCCGCTATCAACTCACCGCGCTTAGCGCCGACAAAGCGGGAAAGAAAATCTCGCTGACCATCGAAGAGATCGCTCTGGGTTATCAGCAGACCTTGGGGCGCCAACTCAGCGATCAGTACTGCGAGCGCTGCCACAACCCTGAATCGACTGCCGAGCGCCTGTCGAACTTCGACAATCTCGAAATCAAGCCACATGCTTTCACCGAGGGCGAAACGCTGAATAAAATCAGCGATGCGGATCTCACTGCCATCATCAGCCATGGCGGCCCTGCACTCAACAAATCCACGCTGATGCCGGCCTGGGGCGACACGCTCAGCAAGTCCGACATTCAGGCGCTGGTGTCCTATATCCGCGCCATCTCCGATCCGCCCAACCCCAATGCTGGCCCGGTGTATGTGAAGAATTAGTCTTTTGTGGCTGGGCACGGGTGTTGTTCTCGCAATGGCAAATGACATTCCCAGAATTCGTGTGTCCTGGCAGAGCCGAGTTTCTCCGGCATGCCCTATTTCCTTCCGGCCGACCGGTCCAGGTTGAGATCACACAGAGCAGTGATCTTGGTCACAGCACGGACGTGAGCACCGGGCGATCATATTAGCCATGCCTGCTTTCGAACGAACGTTCGAACAATGCCATGAACTGATCGCGGACCTCAGTTTCGAACGCATCCATCGCTGGAAAGACCAGCATCCAGGCTCCCGGGTTATCGGGTATTTTCCGGTCTATGCTCCGGTGGAAATCATTCATGCGGCGGGCATGCTGCCGGTAGGTCTTAATGGCGGAGGAGATCGCCTCGACATTCAGTACGCTGACGCCCGCTTCGGCTCTTTTATCTGCTCCATCATTAAAACCACGTTGGAAATGGGGCTGAGGAACCATCTCAATGTGTTCGACGGCATCCTCTTCAGTTCCATCTGCGATTCCGCGCGCAATCTTTGCTTTGTGATGAAGCGAAACTTTCCTGATCTCTATGTCGACTTCCTTCATTTGCCGCACAACCCGAGTTCTGCCGCCAGCGTTGATTTTTTGGCCAGCGAGTACCACCGGCTCATCAAGGAGTTGGAGCGCATCGGTGGCAGACCGATCACCGAGGCTGGCCTGCGGCAGGCGATCTCTCTGTACAACCATAATCGGCAACTGATCCGGGGCCTTTACACATTCCGGGCACAGAGACCTCATTTGCTCCAGGCCTGGGAGTCGTACGTGCTGATTCGCGCCGGGAACTTCATTCCTGTCGAGGAGCACAACACCCTGCTCGAGGAATCTCTGGCGCAGCTCTCACAGCGGTCGGGCAAACCGAGGGATTCGATCCGCGTGGTCGTGGAGGGTGCTTTCTGCGAGCAGCCTCCTCTGGATCTGATCAAGCTGGTGGAGGATGCGGGTTGTTACCTGGTGGATGATGACTTTGTCATTGGGCAGAGCTGGTTTGTAGAAGACGTTCCGGCTGACGGCGATCCCGTGCACGCGCTGGCGGACAGCTACGTCAATCGTGCTGTGTATTCTTCGGTGCGCCACGATTTTCGCGCGCCGCGCTGGGAAGGCCTGGCCGACAAGGTGAAACGCTCCCGGGCAGACGCAGTCCTTTTCCTGATTGCCAAATTCTGCGAGCCGGCCTACTTCGACTACGTGCTGTTCAAGAAGAAACTCGAGGAAATCAGCGTGCCGCATTTGCTTCTGGAATTCGAGGAAAAGCAGTTCACGTTTGATCGCGTGCGCACCGAGGTGGAGACGTTCGTGGAGTCGCTGGTCTTCGACTAAAGCAGCCAGCAAAAGAGGATGGTGACCGGATGAGCGAAGCGACGCATACCGAGTACCGCGGCAGCATTCATCAACGGCAGAAAGAACTGATGCTGAAGTGGTATGAACGCTTGAATGAGGCGGCTGAGACCGGCACGCCGCCCACGGTCTCACTGATGATTTCGGGAAACTGCGTGGAACTGCTCGAGGCCTTTGGGGCTGTTCCGATTTATCCCGAGGTGAACGCGCTGCAACTGGCAATTCGGCACCAGTCGCTGGAGCCGATCCTGGCCGCGGAGGAGATCGGCTACGCCCCCGATAACTGTGCTTACGTGAAGGCCGATATCGGCTGTTATCTGAAGGGCATCACGCCCACTGGCGGCAAGTTGCCCAAGCCCGACCTGGTGCTGTGCAACTTCGTCGGCTGCAACACCTACGTGAAGTGGTTCGAGCACACGGCTGTGCTGACCGGTTCCAAGCTGTATGTGCTCGACGTTCCGTTTCTGCGCGAGGACGATCCCAGTCAGGCTGACATTGATTATGTCGTTCGCCAGCTCAAAGAACTGGTTACGCTGCTGGAGCAGATCACCGGGAAAAGATTCGATTATGACCGCTTCGTCGAAGCGGTGCGCTGTTCGGCGCAAGTGGAGGAGCTGTGGTCGCAGATCAAGCATCTGGCCCGCCGTTCTCCATCTCCATTCGACGCCTACTTCGATGCCATCACGCTGATGGGGCCGCTCTACGTGTACCGGGCAACGCAAGAGGGCGTGGAGTTCTTTCGCGCTGCGCTGGAAGAAATGCAGGCCAAGGTGGCCAGCGGAGAGGGCGTCTATGACCAAGAGAAATACCGGTTGGTAATCGAAGGGCCTCCGCCGTATCCCTACTTCCGCACCTTCCGCGACATGTTTGCCAAGTGGAAGGCATGCACCGTCGCCTCTACTTATTCGACAGTCGGCGGACTGTGGGAGTTTGGCGCGCGGCACGATCCCGATCGCCCCTTCGAGTCCGTGGCTCTACACATGCTGTCACAGAACGTTACTAACCGAAACTATTTGCAACGCTACGAGCAGATTCGCCGCTACCTCGAGGAGTGGAATGCGGACGGACTGATCATTCACTTTGTGAAGAGCTGCCGGCTGTTTTCTGCCGGCCAAGGCGACATGCGCGATTACGTCACCAAGACGCTGGGCGTTCCGACGCTCTACATCGAGTCAGACCTGGAAGACCCACGGTACTTCGCCGAAGCCCAGACCAGGAACCGGATCGATGCGTTTTTTGAGGCGCTGGAGCATTCCAAGCTGACGGCTAAAGTGGTTTAACGAAATCGAGCTTCCCAAGTTGCGGGCAAGATGCCCTCACGACAGCGGGCGGGACGCTGGCGCTACGAAAGCCAACGAGGCACAGAATGAGGATTGCGGCTGGAGTTGACGTAGGATCGACTCAGACCAAGGCAGTGATTATGAGTGAGAACGGGGGCAAAGCCATCGTCGCTCGCGCCCTGGTGGATACTGGTGCGAATGTACGGAAAGCAGCAGAAAACGCCTTTCTGCTGGCTTGTCGCAATGCTGAGATTCCGCCGGCCGACGTGGGATTCGTGGTCGGTACCGGGTATGGACGATACAACATTTCCTTCGGGAATGCGCAGCTAACTGAGATCAGTTGTCATGCCCGCGGCGCACACTTCATTTGCCCCACTACTCGCACGGTGATCGACATGGGCGGCCAGGACGCTAAAGCGATCAGCGTGGGGAGCGACGGCCAGGTCCTCGACTTCGTGATGAACGACAAGTGCGCTGCTGGCACTGGACGTTTCCTGGCCAACGCGGCGGACGTGATGGGAATAGGACTGGACGAGATTGGGCCATTATCGCAACGAGCGACACGTCCTGTCCGAATCGCAACGGTGTGCACGGTATTCGTCGAGTCGGACATCCTGTCTTATCTCGCACAGGGCAAGAAGGGCGAAGACATCATGGCAGGCGTTCACCTGGCGATTGCGAAAAGAACGTTGTCGCTGGCGCGAAGGGTTCCGATCGAGCCGGACATCACCATGACCGGCGGTGTGGCACGCAACATCGGGATGGTGCGGGCGCTGGAAGAAGTCCTTGGGACAAAGATGCAGGTCAGTGATGACGCGCACTTCATGGGCGCGATCGGCGCGGCTGTCTTCGCGCTGGAAAAAATGGACCAGAGTTTTGAATCCTCGATGTGGAGGCCCGAACATGCGGCTGGTAGCGGGCATTGATTGCGGGAGCGGCTTTGTTAAAGCCGTCCTGGTGGCCCAGAACGGTTCCGGCGCCTCGTCCGTCCTGGGTAAGGGCCGGGCGAAGAGCGGCATCAACATGGAGGAGGCGGCACTGGCTGCTCTACAGGCCGCCTTGCAGGATGCCGGACTAAGCAGAGACCAGGTTCACTACGTGGCGACGACGGGATTCGGCCGGCATGGCGTCGGTTTCCGCGACATTCAAATTACGGAGATCACCAGCGGCGCCCGTGGCGCGCAGTATCTATTCCCTACTTCTCGCTGCGTGCTGGACATCGGCGGTCAATCGACCCGTGCGATGAGCATGGATGACTCGGGTAAGGTCCGCACTTTCAAGACCAACGACAAATGCGCGGCCGGGTCCGGGATGTTCATTGTGCGCGCCGCGAAGTATCTCGAGATTTCCATTGAGGACGTCGGGCAACTTTCGTTGCAAGCCACCAACCCGCAGCCCATCAGCAGCGTTTGTGCCGTGCTGGCGGAAAGCGAAATCATCAACCACGTGAGCGCAGGGGTCGGCGTAGAGAACATCCTGCGCGGCATCCACGATTCGCTGGCAGACCGCGCCGTGGGCATGCTCAAGCGCGTCGGCATGGAAGGCGAAGTTACCCTCATCGGCGGTGTCGCCCTGCAGGCCGGCATGGTGAAAGCCCTCGAAGAAAAGCTGGGAGCCAGGGTCAATGTCCCGCCCGACTGCGACTACGTGTGTGCGCTGGGAGCGGCATTTCTGGGACACAAGAGGCTGGCGATAAAGGAAGACTTGGGTGTTTGTAATGCTGCCGTCCTGGCGGCCCACAATGCGGGCGGGACACCTGCATGAAAGCCGGCCAAAGGCCGGCGCAACATTTTCTGTTGGAGGTTTCGTAAACCTTATGTCTTCGGCAACTCACACCACGGTCAGGAAGCACGACGAGCGATCTTCCAGCGCGATTCACGGTGCCTACGGATTTTGTCTGACGGGCGTTGGCCAATACCTCGAACTCAAGGATCTGCCTCCATTGGAGCCGGGGCCGGACCAGGTGGTGGTGAAGGTCGCGGGATGCGGCGTCTGCCACACCGACATCGGCTATGCATTCGACGGCGTGCCCACCCGGCATCCTCTGCCGTTAGTACTCGGACATGAAATCGTGGGTCTCGTGGTGAAGGCGGGTGAGCGAGTTGCGCATTGGCAGGGAAAAACGGTGATCGTCCCGGCGGTGATTCCGTGTGGCGAGTGTGCAGCTTGCAAAGCAGGACGCGCAACCATCTGCCGTAAGCAGTTCATGCCCGGCAACGACGGCGATGGCGGCTTTGCCACACACGTAGTTGTCCCCGGCCGCGGTCTTTGCTGTGTCCCAGACAAGCTGCCCAGCGGCATTAAGTTGGCCGCGCTCGCGGTTGTTGCAGATGCAGTCACAACACCTTACGAGGCCATTTGTCGCGCGCAACTTGGGCCGGACAACATCGCCGTTTTTACTGGCGTCGGCGGCATCGGCGGATTCGGCGTGCAAATCGCAGCCGCGTTTGGAGCTGCAGTCATCGCGATTGACATCGATCGCGAGCGTCTGGAATTGGCCGCGCAGCACGGAGCTGCTCTCACTCTTAATGCCAGCCAGATGAACGAGAAAGATTTGAAATCTGCGGTGCGATCGTTCGCGAAGCAGAGCGGACGGAACGGAATCGGGCTCAAGATTTTCGAAACCAGTGGAACCACGGCAGGACAAGCAACGGCATTCGGACTCCTCGATCACGGAGGCTACTTGTCAGTTGTCGGCTACTCACCCAGGCCGGTGGAGATTCGTCTCTCCAACTTGATGGCGTTTGACGCCACCGCGCGGGGCAATTGGGGATGCCCGCCGGAGCAATATCCCGCCGCAATGTCTTTGGTCTTGGAAGGCAAAGTCGCTCTGGAGCCTTACGTTGAAGAGCACTCGCTGGACGAAGCTCCGGAAGTGCTGAAGGCGGTACATGAGCGCGTCATCCGGCGCCGCGCCATTCTGGTGCCACCGAACCATCGAGGAAAACCATGAAGAACCACAACCTTGTCGAAGACTTCAACCCGCGGGAAATCATCGTAGAACATCGGCCAGTGCTGGACCACGCGGGCAAACCTGTCGAGGAACTGCACAACGTCTGGATCACGCTGAACAATCCTGCCGAAATGAACGCCTACACCACTACGATGATCAAAGAGGTAATCCTGGCTGTGCGCGAGGCCAGCAATGACCGCGCGGCGGTAACGGTCGTTCTCACAGGAGCCGGCACGCGCGCATTCTGCGCCGGTGGTAACACGCGGGAATACGCAGAAGTCTATGCCGGCGCTCCCGGCGAATACCGGCAATATATGCGCCTTTTTAACGACATGGTCACTGCCGTGTTGCACTGCGACAAGCCGGCGGTGTGCCGCGTCAACGGGATGAGAGTGGGCGGCGGCCAGGAGATCGGGATGGCGTGCGACTTTTCGATTGCGAGCGATCTCGCCATCTTCAGCCAGGCTGGCCCCAAGCACGGCTCTGTGCCCGACGGCGGCAGCACTGATTTTCTGCCGTTGTTCGTCGGAATTGAACGGGCCATGTATAGCGGGACGCTGTGCCAGCCCTGGACCGCGCACCGTTTTTACTGGCTAGGTGGCCTCACCGAGATCGTTCCAGTGCTCAAGCTGGATGGCAAGTGGATTCCCAATCCTTTGGTAGTAACCGATCGCCTGCTCGACGAATACGGCAGAGTCGTGCTCGGCGAATGGAAGACGGGTGCCGCTCAGCAAGAGGCGAAAGCCGTGATGGCAAAGGCCACCACCGATTTAAGTCTTCTCGACGAAGCGGTAGAAAAGCTTTGCACGCGGATTCTCTACACCATGCCCGACTGCCTGACCAAGACCCTCGAAAGCCTGCGCAAGCACAAGCTGGAACACTGGGACCGCAATCGTGAGTCGAACCGTGCATGGCTGGCGTTGAATATGATGACCGAGGCCAACGCCGGCTTCCGCGCCTTCCACCACGGCACGAAAAACGAACGGGAAGCAAATTTCGTGCTCCTGCGGGAACGTTTAGCCGAAGGGGCGCGGTGGAATGAAGATCTTATCCGTGAAATCGCTCCCTGGGTTGAAAAAGAAACGCCTGAACAGGAAACCGTCGATCGGGAAGCGAGAGTGGGGAAATGAGCTTGGCAGAAAAGGCACAATTTTCCGGCGAAGTGGCTGTAGTCACCGGCGGTTCCGGCGGCATCGGGACGGCGATCATTCATGCTCTCGACAGCGCCGGCGCCCAAGCCATATCTCTGGATGTTTGCCCGCCTCAATGCAAGGAGACGCTGTGGATCAAGTGCGACGTGCGCGACGATGCGTCGGTGGCTGCAGCAGTTGCTGAAGTTGTGCGGACACACCAGCGCATTGACTTGACCATTCATGCGGCGGGAGTCTCGCGCGAAAGTGTTGTCTGGAAGCTCGCCGTGGAAGACTGGGACCTGATCCATTCCGTCAATCTTCGCGGGGCCTTCCTGCTGCTGCGCCACACTATCCCCGTCATGAGGCAAGGGACGGGCGGACGAATCGTGCTGATCGGTTCCATCAACGGGTCGCGGGGGAAGTTTGGGACGTCGGCGTACGCCGCCAGCAAGGCGGGCCTGCTCGGATTGGCAAAGAGTGTAGCGCGCGAAACGGGCCGCTTTGGAGTACTCGTCAATGTAGTTGAACCGGGTTGGGTTCGCACTCCGCTAACGGAAGCCTTGCCAGATAAAGCTCGCGACGCTGCGCTTGCCGAGAGTGCTTTGGGCAAACTGATGGAGCCATGTGACGTTGCCGCCAGCGTGCTGTTCTTGTGCGGGCCGGGCGCCAGACACATCACCGGGCAGATACTGCGGGTGGATGGCGGACAATATCTTGGAGCTTATTGAAGAATTTCTATTGGGGGTTGGACTTATGGAAAAAGTAAATATCTCAGACCATCGATGCACAAGGTGCGGCCGTATCGCCGCCGAGACTGACAAGTTCTGCGCCGAGTGCGGCCAGTTCCTGCGCGATGCCCACATCGACCAGCGCCTGTTGCTTGCTCTCGTGCACGAACGCGAAGGCCGCAGCGAGGAAGCGCGTCACGAATTGCAGAGACTGCTGCAGGCGGAACCCGATCACGTGCTGGCCAACCATCTGCTGGGCACCTTCTACTTCCACCAGGGCACTTTGGAGTTGGCGATCCAACACTATGAGCGGGCGCTGAAAACTGCTCCGTCGTTCGTGTTGGGCTATTACGATCTGGGCGTCGCCTGGTACCACCGCGGCAACATGCTGGAGGCGGCGCGAGCTTTTCAGCGCTGTCTTGAAATCGATCCTGACTACAGGGCCGCGCACTATCGCCTGGCACTCTCTTTCTTTCACTCCGGACTGCTTGAAGAGGCGCGGGAGCACTTCGAACAGTCGCTCGTCCTCACTCCCGAATACCTCATGGCGTACTACCACCTGGGAGTGATTTACGAACGTCAAGGCAACATGGAAAGGGCCGCGCTCGAATTCGAGCGCAGTTGCGAAGAAAGTATTGGCGAGGTCAGCAGCCTTTATCACCTGGCGATGATCCGCCGTGCGCAGAACGACGAAGCGGGTGCCAACGAACTTCTCCGTCGCGCTCGGGAATTCGGTCAGACGCAGAAGGTAGTCAGCTAGCGGCGCTTGAGCGTGTGCTCAAGGAAGGCGGTATGAATTCCGCAGAACAGAGCAACCTGGTTTTCGACTGGGCTGCCGAAGGTCCCAGGCGAGTGCAGTGGCCGGACCACGTGATGATCGATGACGAAACTCTGCGCGACGGCCTGCAGAGCCCGTCAGTCAGTGATCCTTCGCTCGAAACCAAGGTAGCGATCCTCCACCTCATGGAAAGCCTGGGGATCGAAACCGCCGACGTGGGGCTGCCCGGAGCCGGACCTCAACAGCGTGAGGCGGTCACCACGCTTTGCCGCGAGATCGACCGCGAGCGCATGCGTATCCGCCCGAATTGCGCCGCGCGCACGATGGTGGTCGACATCCAGCCGATTGCGGACATCACGCAGACTACGGGTGTTCCCATCCAGGCATGTCTGTTCATCGGCAGCAGCCCCATTCGCCAGTACGCTGAGGAGTGGTCTCTGGAAGATATTCTGCGTCATACGCGCGAAGCTATCGGCTTTGCACTCCGAGAAGGACTGGAAGTGATGTACGTCACCGAAGATACCGTGCGGTCCTCGCCGGAACACCTCAGAACCCTGTTCACGGCGGCCATCGACGCCGGTGCGAAGAGACTTTGCCTTTGTGATACCTGTGGTTCGGCAGTTCCTAGTGGTGTCTGGAACCTGGTTTCCTGGGTCAAGTCCTTGCTCAAGGAATCAGGCGCAGACGTTGGCATCGACTGGCACGGCCATCGTGACCGGGGCCTGGACATGGGCAACACGCTGGCCGCCATCGAAGCAGGAGCGAGCCGCGTCCACGGCACAGCACTAGGGATCGGCGAACGGGTTGGTAATACTCCGATCGAGCAACTGCTGGTCAACCTGAAACTGCTTGGCATACGCAACGACGATCTCTCCCGCCTGCCGGAGTACGTGGAGTTGGTCTCGCAAGCGACAGGCGTACCGGTGCCGGTCAACACTCCGATCGTGGGCCGAGACGCTTTTCGTACGGCGACCGGCGTTCATGCGGCGGCGGTCATCAAGGCCCACAAGAAAGGTGATAGCTGGCTGGCGGACCGGGTTTATTCCGGCGTCCCGGCAACCTGGCTGGCACGCCAGCAGGAAATCGAGATTGGCGCCATGTCAGGCAACTCAAACGTCATCTACTATCTCAACGCTCATGGGTTGCCGGGCACCGCCGAAGTCGTACAGGCCGTAATGCAGGCAGCGAAACACTCCACCAGGGTCTTGACGCTGGAAGAAGTCGGCGAGATCGTCCGCAGCATAACCGGATCAGAGTGTGAACCAGCCACGAGAAGCAAGTCGGGCGCCAAGTTCTAGATACCTTCCCCGGCACAAACCCTCACCCCACTCGAACCCAGCGAGGTGTTACGCAGCGTGTTCCGTCTCCGCCCAATGTAATACATGAAGAAGATGTCCCTTGGGTAGCCTGCGTGGTTGTGTAGACGGCCTTTGTCCGAGCACTTTCTCCGCTCCCCGTGGGCCGCGAAAAACTGCGAAATTGCCGCACTTTCTCGCGAATTGTGGCGAAAGGTGTGGCGCTTTTTCTCTGCAGTCCAGACTCTTCCCTGTTCGAGCGGCGGAACCGGGGAAAAGACGGAGGCTTAGCAGAGGGAAATCCGAAGTGTTTCCGAAATCAGGAACTGCTGTCGGTGGTGTTCAACACAAGGTCTCCGTCCTCATACCGAACGCGGTGGACGCGAGCTTCAACCACCTAATAAGTATCGAGGGGCGGGGAGCTAGACGCAGTGAACTAGCACCGTAATGGTATTATCCGGTGCCATCAGTCTGATCACCTGTCGTAAGGCCGCTCTTGTTCGCCTTGAGGCCAATGCACCGCTCGATGGGGAAACGGGGTTAATGCCTAAGGCGGCCGTCTCAGGCATTGACCAGAAAGGTCTGCCGTTCGTGCCCCGAACGCGAAGCGAAAACCAAGAAAATCGGTGCTGGTGTAGGTGATATGAGCCGGCACACGATTGCTCTCACACCTTGCAGCGAACCAGCGACACTATATCTCAAAACTCCAGGGAGTCAAGTAATTGTTCGCGCTACTGTCGTTCGTGGTTGCCATCCCCCGTGAATTATGGACGAGCGCTCGCTTCTCATGTTTGGCACCGTGATCTGCAAACTTGTATTTGCGTGGTGCATCGGGTTAGTGGGTATCGCAACGCCGTACCGCAACAGAGCCCTTGTGCCAGGTCGGTGTGCCAAATGCTGTGGTTTTGGCCCATCCAACTTATAGCGGTTCGAGTGGACCAATCAGTAGGTTGGAAGAGGAGCATTGGGGGAGGTTTTTGGCACAGTCAGGTTTAAGGCACTAGCTTGACGCGGCGCTCGAGGTCGACAAATCGCGGATCTGCGCGCAGCGGGTCGAGTACTGGCCACACTCTGGGTGTGGTCATGATCTCAGCTCATGTCGCGCGGCCCATAAACGGGATTGGAGGAGATGAATTGCGATCTCCCCGAAGCCGACTTCTGGCCAGCGTCGCTGAGAGTCCCTCGCGGGGCATAACTTCCGCTTAGCCCGTGATCCGGGCACAATCGCAGAATCGCTGACACCAGCCACGAGACGGGTCTGATCTGCTCTTACTTCAACATCTCGTCGATGGTCACGATATCAGCCAGCCCAGAACAGCCGTAGATTGCCGGCAGAACGCGATCCGGCGGGTGCTTGCGTCGCAATTGCGCCACTCTCTCCGTTCCCGCCCGATAAGCCGGAAGATACATTCGGCCGAGTAACGGATGTTGCCCCCAGGCGCCAGAAAGCTTGTCCGCGCGCTCCTCCGTGACCAGGAAATCCCGGCGAAGACTGGCAGCTACTTTCTCGCGCTGCATTCCTTCTCCCCAAGTTAAATAGGACGACTGATTCTTCGCATCATCCTGCAGTAGCGCCAGCAGCACTCCGATCTGCAAATCTTCGTCGGGGAGTTGCTCGATTTCAGTTACGCCGTGAGCGATGAGAATGGCGTTGTTCGCGATTCCCTCGAACAGGGTGGCGGACCGGGTGTTCATGGTCGGTATCGTGGTTTCAAAGCCTACCTTTCCGCGGACATAGAGGTTCTGCAGATAGGCAAACGTGGTAACGTGCCCGGGCACGACTTCATGGCTCACCAGTTGTTCGAACTCCGGTACAGAGATTTGCAGCGAAGCGTTAATCTCATAAGTAGCTTCGTAGCGCGGACTGCCATCCGGCTTCCATGCTCGTCCCAGGTAATTCATCGAGCCTGAAAACCATGCGTCCTTAATGGGCAAGAATTCAATGTTGGCCCGAGGTACGGAGACAAAATCCTTCGGAAGATAGGGCAGCAAGTTCGCCGCGCTGAGGTGGTCAAAGTGGGCGATCATCGCAGCGCCGAGGGCGCGGACAGAAGCCATCGGAACCACCCGATCCCGTCGCCACGCATCGACTGCCCCGAGAAGGCCATCGGAACCCGAGGTTGAGTAACCCGCCCGGCCCAGCAACTCAGCCATACGCTCCCGCTTTGCTCCCGGGCTAGAGGGTTCCGGTGGCCGGCCCGTCGAGGCTTCAACAGAGCGGGCGTAGGGAACCGGCTTGCCTTTCCCCAGCACTTCCATGGCAAGGTCCCACATCGTCTCCAGGCAAAGCGACAGCCCGAGCAGATATTGACCGCGCGTGCCACCGATCTTCCGGGCTTCGTCTCGAATTCCGGCGATGGCTTGCGGGATATCCACCTGGCGCAGGTACTCCTCCGCTGCCTGACGATCAATCTTCTTGCCTGCAACGCCGCCGGTTTCTCGCACCCGCGCCGCCGCCGGAACCGTGTAGGCCGGAGGCAGTGGCTCATCCGAGAACCACGAGTCGGCGATGAATCGTCCCGTGCCAGAGGGACACATGACATCGCCACCCCAAAGCGTGTCGATACCAAGAACTGCATCGGCAACAAATCGTCCTATCGCGTCCATTGATCGCTCCTCACTCTTCCCCTGCAGATTTTGTCCTCATCGAGCTGAACCATACGTACAGACACAAACCGACAAACAGCAGGGCGGAAACGCTTTGCGACACGGCATCGTTCGTGTAGAAAGGCGTCCGAATCCACTCTTCTTTGAAGCTCGGCAGCACACGTAGCGCCGCCCCGATCACTCCGCCGAGTGCGCCGCCCGCCATCAAGCCGCCCGCAATGATAATGCCGCGCTCGCGGATGGTATTGCCCTGCTGGCCGCCGATCTTCTCCCCGCGCTTGTTCACCAGGCTTGAAAGGAATCCGCCGGCCAGGATAGGCGTAGTCAATTGCAGCGGCAAATAGATTCCCAGCGCGAAAACCATGGAAGAGAGCTTGAGCATCTCCAGCACCACGGTGATCATGGCGCCGATGCCGAACAACACATAGGCGACTGGCTGGCCGCTCATGAATCCCTCGACCACGGCTTTCAGCGCAGCAGCCTGGGGCGCGACCAGGACCTGCCGCGGGTCGCCGGGCGCGGATTCTCCGAATTGAAAGGCTTTGGCCAGCAGGATGATGGTTAACCCCGCGGTGATGGCCGACGCGACGACCCCGATAAACTTCACTTTTTCCTGCGCCGCAGGCGTGGAACCGAGCCAGTAGCCGGCTTTCAGGTCGGTAATGAACTGTCCCGAGGCGCAGAG